>Ga0256835_1000030_pt1 | contig 139205 bp, 165 predicted proteins | sample PIR30metaG_FD_185972 | JGI IMG/M metagenome (GOLD analysis project Ga0256835, IMG submission 185972) | Hydrothermal vent microbial communities from East Pacific Rise, Pacific Ocean - PIR-30 | ecosystem: Environmental > Aquatic > Marine > Hydrothermal vents | place: Pacific Ocean: East Pacific...
GCCCCTAGACTTCCATGGGTTAGTCCCACCCCGATAGCAGTCGGGTCCGGCAGGATCAACCGGAGTCTGGCCGCGGGCGGGGGAACGGGTTGGGGTTTACGGGCTGGATAAGCGTGCAGGCTGTCTCTCCCGGCGCGCACACCCTCTCTTATCCCCGAACGTCCGGGCGTGCCCCGGTTTGTTCGGGGACGCACGTTGTCGCCGCGGATGGAGGCCGCCATTTCATTGGGAGGAGTCACTTCTCCTCCCGTGATCCAGGCGAGCCGCCGGTTATCCGCGGCGGCATTTAGTTGATGCATACATGGTGTATTTAAATATTTCTTGTTTGGCTGTTCCAGGAGATGGGCTCTTCAAGAAAAAATATCTAAGCTAATGGTATATTTTTCCAAATATAATCATTTTTAGCAATAATTACCAACTCTTATCTGTCGGTATCTTGAAATCATAATGACGGCTTCTCTATAGCGGATGGGGCTTAAGGAGAGAGTAACTCGGAGGTTCCTCAGAGAGCTGCGCCGTGCCGGCGTAAAACAGAGCGACATCATAGTGGTACCTGTAGAAGCCACCCTGCAGTCGTATGCAACCCTGAGGCTGCTCAGCGAGGTAGAGGAGGGGTATGACACCGTGCTGAGGGCTCTGGTTCTCGAGCCACTTCCCGAGTGTTTTGAAGCGGCGCTTAGAGGTTTCGACGTCGTGGTTCCTCATTCGCACTCACCCAGCCAGGTGGCAGAGTTCATGGAGTGTGGGTACGCGCTCGTGGTCATGCCCCTTTCTGCGGACGACTTGGCTGTATCCGTTCTCGATGGGGCTCTCAGGATGGACTGGAGCTTCTTCCGGAGAGATGTACAGTGTAGAGTCGCATACCCTCTAGCGGGGACCACGCTCGGCGAGATATCGAGGCTCTATGGCGGCTGCGGCGCCGTGCGTGGTCATGGCGGTGCCGCCGGGGAGCTGCTCGGTGAGCTCGAGGGGCGTGTCACTGCTACTGCTCTATCTAAGGTCTACATGCGTCTACGCGAGGTGCTAGCCCGTGAAGCGGGTTGTCTATATCGTTGAGGGCTGTGACGCTGATACTATAGTGGCGGCGGTTGAGGGCGTGTTGGGGGAGAGGAGTATCTACCTAGAGGGGAGTGGATGGGTTAAGGCTGTGGTTGAGGACTGGGGGTGGGAAGGTAGGTGCCGGAGGGTTAGGGTGGGGTTTAGGGGTAGGAGGGTGTGGGGGGAGTTCTTCCTAGTCTGTGCCAGGGGGAGGGGTGGCCGCGTGGTAATAGTCGTCGAGAGGCGGGGTGGTATAGGGCGTTTGTCGGCTAGTATAGTCGGGGGGTGGCTTATGGAGGAAGTCTACAGAAGGTGTCCGGGGCTTATTCAGATCCTATGATCCTGTGCGTCGCGTTCTCCTCCACCCTCCCCGGGCGGTATTCTGGCTCTCTCGAAGAGCCGTGGATCCTTCCCTAGGGGTCTCGTGGCATCTATAGCTATCTTGGATGTCAACAGGTTCACCTGGTCTGAGGAGGGGTCTAGGCTGCTGCCACGGGCGTTGGGCACTATGAATATGTCTTCGCTAGGCTGCATACGCGTCGCAAGCGCCCATTCCACCTGTACAGGATCATCGGGGTCTATATCGGGGTCGACAGTTATCGCCATCTTAAGCGAGGGGTGTGCAGCGAATGCCGCCATGAGGACGTTTTTGGGGTCGCCTTCCCTATACTTCTCCATCACGATCACCGCGTGTAGCCAGCCTGCGCCACCCCGTGTAAGCCTAACCCTCTTTACTCCGGGCGACGTGCGGCGCGCCACGTCCCATATCGCCGCCTCCCTGGGGAAGCCCATGAGATTTATGTGTTCAAGCCCAGCTGGCAGTATAGCGTAGAAGACGGCGCCTGGGCGGGCACGTATCTCTTCGACCCTGAAGACCGGCTGCTCGCGGACCTCGTCATATGTGCCCGTGATGTCCACGAAGGGGCCCTCCCTGGCCCTTTTTCCGGCTAGGAAGCGGCCCACGATCACTATCTCGGTGGGCAGGGGGACCGGTAGGCCCCCTATTTTCTCCGCGTGTAAACCGCCGGCGAGCGTCGACGCCACCTCTAGCTCGGATACGCCGAAGGGCGGGCTAGACGCGGCGGCTATATAGACGGGCGGCGGCGCGCCTACGAGTATCACGGATTCCATGTCGAGGCCTCTTTTCTCGTGCCGCGACAGTATCTTGTAGAGGTGGCGGGGCACTATCCTTACTGCTAGCTCGTTCTCGCCGATGACGAGCGCCCTATGGATGCTCGCGTTTACGTAGCCGGTCTCCGGGTCTTTCGCCAGGAATATCCCCGAAGTAATATAGGGGCCCGCGTCGCGCTCGTAGAACTTGGGCACCGGCAGCTTATAGAGATCGTCGCCTAGGCTAGTGGCACGCACAGGCTCGGCGGCGTCTTTCAGCGGTGTCGGCGAATTGAGGGCTTCGAGTAGGCGTGTATAGGCCTCCTGCTCGTTTTGGGCACCCAGCGTGGCGTAGAGCACGCCCCTATCAGCGAATATGTTCGAGACCACCTCTCCCTTCTCGGTGTGCACCAGTACAGGGTCGGGCTGGGCGCTGGCTATGGCCCTGGCGACACCGTATTCTAGTGGGGCATGTACCCTACGGGCACTCGAGACGAGACCCCTTATATCTATAAATAATTCCTTACTGCTCCCCACGTTTAGCCCTCTGGACGATCCTTACGTCTTCGGCGTTTATTATTGTGGGGAGCGGGAAGGCCGCCTCGGCTATCTCGACCCTTATGGCGTTCTTACCCTTATCCACCTCGACCACCCTCCCCCTCATGCCGGATAGGGGGCCGCGCACTATCTCTACGATGTCGCCTATCCCTATCTGCTCGATCATGGGCTTCGGCTTCAGCAGCTTCTCTATCTCGTCAAACCTTATCTTCCCGCTTATCATGCCCTTGAAGTGCTTGAGCCCGTAGGCAGCCCTCTGCGCCTCATACTGCGCGTCAGCCTCCACTATCACAAGCCCCTTGAGCCTGGGAACCACTACTATAGAGTAGACCTTGTAGCCTCCCCCACGCACCCTGTTATAGACCATAGTGGCGACGTTGTATTCCTGGCCCGCCGTAGTACGCAGAGCGAAGAAACCCGGCCTTCTAATCTTCCTCTTCTCCCCGCTCTCCCCGCTCATAGCCTACCACTCTTAGAGAGAGCTCCTCTTCCTAAGATAGAATATCACCGCGAGCACCGCTATCGCCATGCCTATACCGCCGAAGAGCACGACCTCCCTGGGTATAGCCCCCGCGCCTGCGTACTGGAACGCGGCGCCGGCTAGCTGGAAGAAATAGCCTATGATGCCGAGCAGCGACATGCCGAGTATCACTATCTTGAACGTCGCCTTGAACTCCTCCTTTGTAGGCTTGCTAGCCAGCCTTATGGCCCTCTTGATATCATATAATATGCTGGTTATCGAAGACATGACGCATCCTCCCAGCTACTTTCAGCCTATAGCTCCCTTGTACCGGCTATAATTGAATCTTGTGGTAATATACCCCTCAGGAGGTATAGGAGAACAGCCTTGGCTGTGTGCAACCGGTTCTCGGCCTGGTCGAAAACCACGCTATACCTGCTCTCGAGGACGTCGTCTGTTATCTCCTCTCCTCTGTGCGCGGGTAGACAGTGCATGACAATGAAGTCCTCCCCACCCACACAGTCGAGCAGCCTCCTGTTAACCTGGTATTTGGGTAGGAAGTCTCTAAGCCTTTTGTCCCTCTCAGACTCCTGCCCCATGCTCACGAATACGTCGGTGTAGATAACGTCAGCCCCTTTTACCGCCTCGCAGGGCTCTTCATACACCCTCACAGCGTCGTACGCTTCCCCGAGCAAGCGAGGATCCGGCTGATAGCCTGGCGGTGCGGCCACCCTGACCTCTGCTCCAAGTTTGGCGCCAGCTATTGCTAGGGAGTTGAACACGTTGTCCCTCCCATCGCCTATAAAGGCTATCTTGACTCCTCGAAGCCTGCCCCTCTTCTCCATTATCGTCATATAGTCGGCTAGTGCCTGGAGGGGGTGGTAGAGGTCGCTGAGCAGGTTCACAACGGGAACCGACGAGTAACGCGCCATTTCTATGAGAGTACTGTGCCTGTATACGCGGGCAGCTATGAGGCTGTGATACCTCGATAGAACGCGGGCGATGTCCTTTATAGGCTCGCCACGCACCAGCTGTAGCTCGTCGCGCCTATAGTATACGGGGTGTGCGCCGAGCTCGGCGGCCGCCACCGTAAATGAGGCGCGCGTCCGAGTCGATGGCTTCTCAAATATTAACGCCACGTTCTCTCCTTCCAGGAGTTCAAGTTTCTTAGATATCCTCCGGGCCTGCTTTAGAATGAGAGACGCATCTATAATCTTCCTAATCTCTTCGCCGCTAAACTCCCTTAGGGATAACAGGTGCCTCAAGTCTCCAGCCCATGAAAAGAGGCGTGTGGACAGCTAAATAATACTCCCCCCGGGGGGCGCACGCTATGCTGGCGGCAGAAGACTATCAACGAAAGCTTTATAGTCGAACACCTCCAGGTCGCCGGGCTCCTGCCCTACTCCTACGTAGACTATAGGCCGCCTACTGGTATACACGATGGAGAGAGCGGCGCCGCCTTTAACATCGGCGTCCATCTTCGTAAGTATTGACGCGTCGAAGCCCACCTCCCTGCTGAAAACCCCTGCCTGCTCCACCGCGTCGCTACCTACAAGCGCGTCACCCACGTAGATTCTATAATCAGGCTCAACAACCCTCACTATCTTCCTCATCTCGTCCATAAGGTTCACATTGGTATGCATCCTTCCAGCGGTATCGATTATCACCACGTCGAAACCCTCCGCCCTAGCCCTAGCCACCGCCTCATAGGCTACGGCTGCTGGGTCGGCGCCATACCTCCCCGTGTGAACAGGCACGCCGATCCTCTCCCCCCATCTCTCAAGCTGCTCGATAGCCCCGGCCCTAAAGGTATCCGCCGCCACTAACAGGGGCCGCCTCCCCATGCCCTTATATCTATAGGCGAGCTTCGCGGCTGTCGTCGTTTTCCCGTGCCCGTTAGGGCCTAGCAACAGCAACACCAGGGGGCGGCTCCTGGCATCTAGCACCGCTTTATCTAGATCCAATGTGCCGGCTGCCTCGAAGACTTCGAGGAGGAGCCTTCGGAGCGCATCCCTGATTATCTTCCTTTTATCTGCGACTCTCGGCACCTTCTCTCGCGAGAGCCTCTCGGCGAGTGTCTCCACAAGAGCCTCCGCCACATCGTAGGCGACGTCGTTTTCCACGAGCTCCAGGATAAACTCGTAGCCTATCTCCAGTACCTTCTCCCTTGAGAGCTCCGTGTAGGCCAGTCTGTCTACGAGCTTTGTAAAAACATTTTTCAACGCCATCGGCGCCGCCCCTACAGAAGAGCCTGGACAACTACTTTCTAGGAGCGGCCGCCGCGCGCCTTATCTCCTCCAGCCTTGCGAGAACCCTGTTGAGATCCTCCGTCCTCTTCTCCAGGTGCTCCCTAACCTCCTTCCTCCGCTCCTCCAGGAATTTAAGGGTATCCTCGGGGCTTTTCTCGACGATAAGGTTAGAGCCTATGGAGACCAGGAACCCCTTCTGCTGCCCTATCCTGCCACGCGCATATACGCCGCTCGCAAGCGGCACTAATACTTCCTCCTCCCCCGTAAGCCCTATGAGGTGCTTAACCGTGGTTATCGCGGAATCTATCTCGGCCAGCAGGTTTTGTAGGAGCGCGATATCCTTCTGTATCTCCTCGGCGAGCTGCGCCAGCATGGTGTATTCGGCTGCCAGCTGCTGCCCTCTATTACTCTGCGACATCTACCTCACCCATAGTATCAGGCGCCGCCACATATATGTAGGCACTAGTCATAGTACACGATCTTTTCAGCCGCCACTAGCTGCTGTATATAGGGGTTCTTAACCTCCTCTATGTTCTCCACGACTTCCACCGCCTCAACGTATATGTGGCCGCGCTTCAGCTTGTGCCGAGACCCCAGTATGCTATAGAGCCTGTCGACGGCCTGCTCCCCCGTCAAAGCTCTGATCTCTATGTTGAACCTCTCTATGTCCCCGCTCCTCAGCCGCATCCTCCCCTTTATACGGAAGGTCTTCACCTCAGAGGCCGTAGAGGTCTGAGACATATAGGGCACCAAAACTAATGCCCCCGGGTGTGGTTTTATTCTTATCTATCCCCCTCCTCCCCAGAGGCTTAGCCAAAGAGAACCTGCTGTATCTTCATGAGCTCATGCCCCGTGGTCTCCGCTCCCGCCAACGCGCCGTGGCTATTCGCCACGAGCCCTGAGCGGAGGAAGACGCGGCCCCTGTTTACAGTTGCAACGTCGGCTGGTACACCGAAGAACTCGGAGAGCCTATCCACCTCCTCCTCCGAGGCCGTGGGCGGCAACAGAAGCCCCCTATTGGTAACCACCGCGACCGCGCCGACAAGCGGTAGCCCACCTATCTCACCCCTAATGCAGGGGACGCCCAAGGCCGCCGCAACTTTATCGACGACACTCCCGGAGAGGAGGCTGCTAGCCACGCATGCAGTATCGTTAGCCAATATCAGGTTCCCCGGCGTTGTCTCCTTTATACCGCTTAGGACGATGACCTTTGCGTCGCCTAGCAGGTCTCTTATCTCGCTAAGCTCATCCTCATATATTATAGATGGAAGCACGAGCGCCCTACTGTTGCCGGCGGAGAGAACTCCTATAAGCCTACTCCTCGCAATAGACACTTTATGAACAGGCGTAGAGAACGTTTCTTCCGCCAGATCGACGAACTTCTTAGGAGCATCCCTAGGTATAAGAGCAACCTCGTCGTTCACGTAGACATACACTCCGATATGCGGCGTCCCGAAGAGAGTTGTTGTTACAACAGTCAAAAACCATCACTCCTCCTCTTCCTCATAGCCGGGAGGCACAACCTTTGCTTCAACCACTTTGCCGTCCTCCACCTCGAACAGCACGTCGACCTTTATCCTCCTAGGCGGCTTCTCGATACTCCTAGACCATAGCTCCTCGTTTATCCTCTCGTGGATGACAATTCTCTCAGGCCCGTGCAGGTGCCTTTCAACGAATTCCCTAACAATCCTCACCGCCACATTGGCCCTCTTTGTGCGCGGTACACGGTACGCGTCCCTAAGCGGGATAGTATAGCTCCTCCTATGCTCCCCGTCCTTCAACTCCCTCCTAGGCATACAGCCACACCCCTATATACCCCCAGGTAGCCTCCTAGAGCTGAAGCCTGCTCCTACGCCAATTTCTACGCGGCATCCTCCGAACCCGGCCCAGCGTACGGGAAACCACCCATAGCGGCACAGGCTCGTTGGACCTCGTGGCGGCAGCTAGCCGTATCTTCTTACCTAGAGGCTTGTTACGCGCCATCAGAGCAACACCCTCACATCAACCGCTATGGAAGAATTTAACCTTTATCTCCCGTCGCGAAGATGAAAGGCGGGAGAGTATCTGGCGCAGCGTATCGTCGTCTATGGGAAGCGGCACCCGCCCCGTAGACGCCAGCTGTATAAGCTGGACTTCGATGCTCTCGGCTAGCTCCGGCTTCACTATCTTCAAGTTTGCAAGCCTCTCCCTAGCCTTAGGCGTCAGAATCTTCCTGAGAATCTCCTGTCTACGGGCCTCCTCGGCCCGCTTCTGCTCCTCGACGAGCCTCTGCTCCTCCAGCCGTCTCTTATACTCTTCGAGCTTCCTGCGTTTAATCTCTTCGAGCTCGTCACCACCGTAGCCTTCCACGGACATAACAACCACACTAATAGAGAGTTAACGGCCTGAGAAAAAGCTTCGCATCGAATCTAGGCCACGTACTTCTTAAGCTCTGGGCGCTCCTTTACAAGCTCTTTGAAGACCTCCGCCGCCACCTTGTCTACAACGGACATTCCCTTGGGGGTTATCACGCGTCCCCTCGGCGTCGTTTTCACCAACCCCGCCGCCTCAAGCTGCTGTAGGGCATTCCTGAGTATCGCGCCACCAGCCTTGCGGAAGTGCTCCCTTACGGTACCCATATTTTTCCTGCCCCCATAGTATGTGCGTAGGCGCTCCACGCCTACAGGCCCCTCAAGGTATATTTTCCGTAGAAGGCTCGCACAGCGCTTATACCACCACTCGGGGTCGTCGGGCACCCTCTCTTTATGGCTCCCAGTCTTCACGTAGGCGGCCCATTCCGGGGGCTTAACCTCCTCGACGTTCTCCTTAAGATACTCGGCCAGTGCGTCGATCAAGAGCTGTGGCGGCACGAACCGCGCGTTCACCATACTACCACTCCCAGCTACCTAGAAGTAATATAGATATAAGCTCTATGCTCCGCCAGAGCCCGGGAAGCTTCCTCCTATTTGTAGGCCTCCCACCTCTCCCAGAGCTCCATGCGCCTCCTCTTGAGCATCCGGTTCTCGTTCTCCAGGAATGTGGTTACGGTTCCATGGGACTGCCCTCTCACGATCCTGGAAACCGCCTCATGGACGACTCTTACCTGCTCGTAGTCGCCTATGACGCCCACCTCCTTGTCTGTGACGACTATGGAAGCCCCAGTCATCTCTTCAAGCGTCTTCTTAAACCGGCCTCTGCTACCGATTATCCTAGACATTATCCTTGATAGGTCACTCCTGTTTCTAGCCGCCTCCGAGACGTCTATAACTTCGAGTGTAACGAGGTCGTCGGCAAGCCTGGCTGCATCGTCTATACTGAAGCCCAGCGAGACAGCCTCTACCGCCTTCTTGGCGCTCAGAACCCTGTAGGCAGGTGTCTCCGGCAGCGGCTCGATGAAGACTATACCTCTCCTCTCGTCGACCTCCAGCTTGACGCCGAAGAGCTTCTCCAGCCGCTGCCTGTTTCTGCCACCCTTCCCTATCAACACGCCCAGCCTCTCGGGCCTCACAGCGACCGGTATACGCCCCTTCACCCCACACCACCACGATAATGGTTTAGAGTTTCTGGCCCCTCACAATATAACCCGTGTGCCATATACCAACATTCTCTGGTCTAAGCTCCCTGGGCACAGTCTTATAGCTACGCTGTAGAACCTCTACCGCCTCGAGCCTCCTGAACCCTGTCTTCCTGAGCGCCTCAATGCTCCTTGAAACCTGGTTCACCGTCGGCACGAAAACCGTTATCACCCCTCCATGCCTGAGGGCTCCGAAGGCGTGCCCCACCACGTTCCAGGGATCGGGCATGTCTAGGAAGACTGCGTCAACATCATCCTCCTTTATACCCTCTCTTACATCACGCCTCCTCACGGTAATGTAGGGCAGTAACCCTATTCTCTCGAAGTTCTCTACAGCCTTCCTGTAGAAGTCCTCCCGAGCCTCATAGGTATATACCCTGCCGCTCGGCCTCACATAGTACGCTAGGATAGAGGTCAGATACCCCGTCCCGGTGCCAGCCTCCACTACCCTACTCCCAGGCCCTATGCCCGAGGAGAGTATGATATACGCTATATCTTTGGGGTAGATAACCTGTGTGAACCTCTTTAAGGCGGAGAGCATGTCCACTATGGTTGGGCGCGTAACATAGAACTCCTCTCCCACATTGGTCTCGTGTCTCGAGCCATACTCCGCGCCTATAAGATCCTCGAGCACTATGAGCCCCTTCGTTGTATGGAACTCTCTCCCCTTCTCCACTCTCACTACATAGCTCTTCCTATCGTTGAAGTATATCAAAACCCAGTCGCCCTCCTTTATCACCGAGACCGCCATACACCCCTCCACCCATAAGACATGTAATTATATAATGTATGGTATCCCTCCCACCGCTCACCCTGTACCGTAGACCCCGGGCGTGGTGCGGGGGCCGGGATTCGAACCCGGGCAGGCCTAAGCCAGCTGGTCTTGAGCCAGCCCCCTTCGACCAGGCTCGGGCACCCCCGCGCCCAATAGGGGCTAGACAGCGCCATAGTTATAGTTTACCCGCGTACATGTATGCCGCCGTGCAACCCACACTGCTAAAACAGCACCGAGCGCTACCCACGTACCACGCGGGTAGTACAGGCCTAGTAGCACGCGTGGTCACCGCTAAGCTGGAAAAAACAGCGCCCTTTACCATATATCGTGCCTAGGAAAAGCCTGGCCGCGAGCCTCGCCAAGGATGTCGCGGGGAAAGATGGATGGTACATAGTGGTATACGACTTCCCCGAGCACATACCTACGAGGTTCTATAAGAACCTGGAGGGGTTGATCGAGGCTGGCAGCACCATTGTAAGGGTTCAGAAGAGCGTGTACATCGTGGAGGGGAGCCGTGCAGCGAGGGCTTTGAGCCGGCTCGTGGAGCACTATGGCGGATATGCGAGGATATTCAAAATATGTGAGGAAGAGCCTACACGTTCTCCCTAGCCCTCTTCAGCGACTCCGCCAGTATTTCGAGGCCTACATCCATCTCTTCCCTCGTTATAATCAGGGGCGGCGCTATCCTTATCGCGCTGAGCCCGGCTCCTATCACGAGCAAACCCCTCCTGAAGGCCTCCTTCAGCGTCGCCTTGAGCAGCTCTCTATGGGGGCTACCGTCCTTCTTCACGAGCTCTACTCCTATCATAAGTCCCTTGCCTCGGACGTCCCCTATCTCGGGTATCTCCTCCGCCATCTCGTGTAGCCGTTTCAACGTGTAGTCGCCTAGCCTCGCCACGTGTTCGAGGAGGTTTTCACCCTCGATAATATCTATAACAGCGTTGGCCGCCGCGCAGCTCACCGGGTTACCGCCGAACGTCGAGGCGTGGCTCCCCGGGGGTAGATCCATTATATCCGCCTTACCTATCGCTGCGCCGAGGGGCATACCGGCTGCTATGCCCTTGGCGACGGTTATTATGTCCGGCTCTATACCCCAGTGCTCTATGGCGAACCATTTGCCTGTCCTACCCATACCCGCCTGGACCTCGTCGTCTATGAGGAGTATGCCGTATTCCTCTGCAAGCTCCTTCAGCCTCTTAAAGAACTCCGGGGGCGGAACCAGGTATCCTCCCTCGCCAGCTATCGGCTCGAACACTATTGCCGCCACTTCGTCGGGGGGCACGTATCGCTTTAGTAGCCACTCCTCGATGTAGTCGACGCACCAGAGGCCGCACTCAGGGTATTTCTGCCGGAAGGGGCAGCGATAACAGTAGGGGTAGGGTGTATGCTCCACCCCTGGGAGGAGCGGGCTGAAGTACCGGCGCTGTACAGGCTTGCTACTGGTTAAGCTTAGGCTCCCCAGAGTGCGGCCGTGGAAGGAGCCTGTGAACGCTATGATATAGGGCCTCTTCCCCCGGAAATGCCCCCGCGCTATCTTTATCGCCGCTTCTACCGACTCCGTCCCACTGTTAGTGTAGAACACCTTCTTATCGCTGTTCCCCGGCGCTATCCTGGTGAGCCTCTGCGCCAGCTTTATAGGCTCCTCGTATAGGAAGTCTGTCAGCGAGTAGTGTATAAGCCTCCTGGCCTGCCTCTCTATGGCTTCCACCACTTTTGGATGGCTGTGCCCCACGCTGTTTACCGCTATGCCTGCGTTAAAGTCGAGGAACCTGTTCCCATCCACGTCGTAGATCCATACACCCTCTCCGCGGTCGACGACGAGGGGGTACCAGCGCGCGAAGCTCTGCATGAGGTATTTCTCGTCTAGCGCGAGGATCTCCCTAGCTCTGGGGCCCGGGGGCTCCACCACTATTTCTGGTTTCACGTGTTATTGTGATAGAGGATACCTCTTTATAATTTCAAGCCTGCCGGGCGTAGTACTGTTTTTTATTCCACCCGGCACGAATTATATTGGGGATCCCCATTCTATTCGACATAATATGGCTTGGGAGGGGCGGCCAGGGCGGCGTCACCGCCGCCAGGCTTTTCGCCGAGGCTGCCGTGGAGCGGGGGCTATACGCGCTTGCGATACCCTTCTTCGGCGCTGAGCGCAGGGGTGCGCCAGTGTTCGCCTATAACAGGGTCTCCGACTCTGTAATCCGTAGGCGTAGCCGTGTAAGGAGGGGCGACATGCTTGTAGTGCTGGATCCTTCGCTGCTCAGACTCTACGATGCGGCCAGCTTGCTCAAGGAGGGGGGTAAGCTCGTAGTGAACTCGCCTTCCTGTGTTGGGGGAGGTTATCACGTCGACGCTGTAGAGATAGCTGAGCGGCTGGGTCTGAGGCTTGCAGGATTCCCCCTGGTCAATATGCCCATGCTCGGCGCGGCTGCGAGGGTTAGCGGCCTGCTAGGCAGGGAGGAGCTGGAGAGGGTTGTGCAGAGGAGCTTTAGCAGGATGGTTGACGAGAACGTTGCGGCCGTGATAGAGGGGTTTGAAGGGGTGAGGCCATGTGAGTGAGGTTTTCGCTAGGCCACAGATAGGGGCTGTCGGCGCTGGTAGCTGGCGTACGGAGAGGCCCGTGGTCGACGGGTCAAAGTGTATCCTATGTGGTCTTTGCTGGCTCTACTGCCCGGACGCGGTCGTAGAGATAGATGAGAGGGTGGTTATCGACTACGACTACTGTAAGGGCTGCGGAATATGTGCCCAGGTGTGCCCGGTGAAGGCCATAGAAATGGTGAGGGAGAGATGAGCGCTGGCAGGCGTGTTCTTACGGGTAATTATGCAGCTGCCTATGCGGTGCGCGCCGCGAAGCCGGACGTTATCTCTGCCTACCCTATCACGCCTCAGACTCCTATAATCGAGAAGCTCTCAGAATTCGTGGATAGCGGCGAGCTCGACGCGAGGTTCATACGTGTCGAGTCCGAGCACAGCGCTATGGCAGCTGTGATAGGCGCCAGCTCCGTCGGCGCCCGGACTTATACGGCTACCAGTTCTCAGGGCCTCTTCTACATGTACGAGGTGTGCTGGTGGGCGGCCGGTGCCCGCCTCCCCATAGTGATGGGTGTTGTTACGAGGGCGCTTGGGCCGCCCTGGAGTATATGGAGCGAGCATAGCGACTTCTACGCGCTCCGGGATAGTGGATGGGTCATGTACTTCGCCTCCTCGGCCCAGGAAGTCTACGACCTTACTCTCCAGGCATACATGGTCGCCGAGAACGGGGATGTGCTACTACCGGCAATGGTTGGCTGGGACGCCTTCGAGGTGTCACATACCTACGAGCCCGTCGAACTGCTAGACGAGGAGGAGGCGGGTTCCCTCTTACCCGCTAAGGGGGGGAGGGTCAACGTTTTGTCCCACGAAGACCCCGCGTCGCTCGGCAACCTCGCTTATCCGGAAGACTATATCAGGATACGGTACGGCATGCGGCGGGCCATGGAGGCCGCTGGGAGAGTGGCCTCGGAGGCTGGACGTAGATACGGAGAGATCTCGGGTAGAGACTATTCTTCGCCCTTGGAGTGTTATAGGTGTGAAGACGCCGAAGTACTGTATGTTGTTATGGGAAGCATAGTTGGAGAAGCCATCGACGCTGTTGACCGGCTACGGGGGGAGGGTGTGAAGGCCGGCCTGGTCCGGGTTAGGCTTTACAGGCCTTTCCCCTATGCGGAACTTGGAGAGCTGCTGGGACGCGCTGGTAACGCAATAATCGTAAACAGGGCCTCAAGGTTCGGCGGCTATGGTGCGCTCACAGGCGACGCGCTGGCCGCCGCGGCCGAGGCTGGCGCTAGGATAGACTACCTGGAGGTGGCGGCGGGTATAGGCGGTGTGGATGTAACATCTGATGACTTCGTAGGTATGTATAAGATGTTCCGCGCTGGCCGCCGCGGAACTGTGTGGTGGATGAGGTGAGCATGCATGTCGCATAGAATGTTCCCTAGGGAGGAGTACTTGTTAAAGGGGCACGCCGCGTGTCCGGGCTGTGGCGCAACCATCCTGCTCAGGCACGTGCTCAAAGCACTAGGCCCGAGAACTTACATGGTTATACCCGCATCGTGTAGCTCCGTGATCGCTGGGCCATACCCTAAATCCTCTTTCGCGGTACCACTGCTCCATATGGCCTTTGCGGCGAGTGCGGCAGCGGCATCCGGCATGGTGGAGGCGCTGGAGAAAATGGGGAGGCGGGACGTAAACGTGGTCGTGTGGGCGGGAGACGGCGGCACGGTTGATATCGGCCTTCAGGCGCTCAGCGGTGCTGCGGAGCGGGGCCACAATATACTCTATATATGCTATGACAACGAGGCATACATGAACACTGGTATACAGAAATCCGGCTCCACTCCTCCTAAGGCGTGGACAACTACGACGCCTACGGGCAATCCCGGCTTCAAGAAAGACATGCCGTCTATAATGGCGGCGCACCGCGTGCCGTACGTAGCTACGTTAAACCCGGCGTACCCCAATGATATTGTAAAGAAGGTTGAGAAGGCTGCCTCCATCAGAGGCCTCAAGTATCTCCATGCGTTCTCGCCGTGCCCTCCGGGCTGGCGCTTTGATGCAAGCCTTACGGTGAAGGTTGCACGTCTGGCGGTGGAGACTGGGGTATGGGTTCTCTACGAGGTCGAGGGGGGCGTCTTCAGGCTTACAGGGCCTAGCAAGCATCTGCTCGACCCTTCGAGGCGTAAACCTGTGGAGGAATACCTGAGGCTTCAGGGACGGTTTAGGCATCTAACGGAGAGCGATATAGAGGAGTTGCAGCGCATGGTCGACGAGAACTGGGAGAAGATAGCCCAGCTTGTCGAGGAGGGCAAGTAGAGTGGGGGTCAGCGTCATTAGAGAAAATATTTTTGCGCCGTCCCTGAGGTTTTTCTCTGTCTCAACTGATATCTGCTCCAAGGCTTTCCCATCCAGGTATTTTGCCTTAACCGGTAGTGGACGGTAAACCATCCCTGCCGGCCTCAGATTTTTTCCAAGCCTCCTCGCGGCGTCGCAAATTATACTGGCCAGCTCCTTGTTCTGTGTCCCCACAGGCTTGTACTCTACGCCGGATATCGCGCCCGAATAGAGGTGAGTATCCGTGGTCGCTATCACTATGTGATCCGCATAGCCGGCAAGGCTGCCACGTAGGTGTGCGTGAAAAGCCGGATCCATGTTGTTTCCGTCTATATTGACTATCAGGATCCTCTCCCCAGCCTCTAGTAGCGCAAGCGTTATCCCCCCGGGGGCCACTTCAGCCCCGTCGCTATACTCTATGTGGACCGCCGCCGCTTTTAGAGGCCCCACACTCCCTGGCTGGAATATGGTGCTTGCAGCGGCTAGTGCCACGTCAAAGTATAGCTTTGTTCCGGGCTTCACTTCCAGGTACTCCTCGTCTATCATGCTGTGAGCATCTACTAAGACCCCGTCTACTTCTTTGAGCAGTACCCGTGGGAGATCCTCCATAGGTACTTGTGGCTCTATGAGAACCAGCGGGGGAACCCCAGGGGAAGAGATCGCTATCGTGTTTACAGCCGCCGACTCCGTACTGCTGAGCGCCACGATGCCGTGTCCACGCCTTTGGGGCGACATTGTGTCTGGTAGCATGTAGCGTATTTCCTCGACTACCTTACTTGAGGCCAGATCTTCGGAGTGAGTGGCTGGCGCCTTCAGGAAAGCTGTTGGTATAGTCCTCTTCATGAAGGCCTGTGGTAACGTACTGCTACCTATCTCCCTGAAGGGGCCTGGATGTATCTCTGATACAACTATGTCGAGCAGTGTAGCGTCCCCCGAGGCGATCCTGTATAGGTGCAGCGTGAGTACTCTCTCCCTGGATATCTTCTCCATGTATCCCTCTAGGCCTTCTCTCTCCCCTGCCAGTATATAATGGAAGAAGGCGTTTAGGAACCCCAGGCCACTAACCCCCACGGCTCTCCTTATGCGGTAATCAATCCTAGCTAGGAGTATAGATGTTGCCGCTAGTATCATTACTGCAGCTACCCCTACAATACTCCTGGAGAGCGGGACCGCGAGTGCCGCTAAGGCTGCGTAGGGTATCGCCGCCACCGGTGAAACAAGGGTGGCAGCTACGACAGCTGCTATAAGGGATGCCGAATAGAGCGCTGCTACATGGTCCCCAACCCATAGGAGCGGCTGTGTGGCTAGGAGCGTATAGAGTGTGAGCCCTGCAACCCTCTTAGGTATGAATATCCTTCTATTGGCCAGCGGCAGTGTATGGATCGCAACTATCTCCAGGAGTAGGGGGAGCCTGGCGTTGGGGACTAGCCAGGCCTCAAGTAGCGTAAGGGCTACTAGTGAGGCGTAGAGGACGCGTGCATCGGGTAGCGTGAAGATTGCTTTATACCCCTTTCTCAGGCCCCTATAGTGGTCGCTGTCTGGCGCCAAGGCTCTCGCACATCTTTATATAGGCTTGTAAGGATAAGCGTTACGTGCCTAGATATAGGGGTAGGAGGAAGAAAAGGAAGAGCAAGGGGGATGAGGAGAACAAGGAGATACCTCTCCCCGATGGCGAGACCACGCTGCTATGTATAATTCAGCAGCTCCTGGGGTTCGATAGGGTGAAGGTGTACTGCGTGGACGGGAAAATCCGCATGTGTCGTATCCCGGGTAAGTATAAGAAGAGGATGTGGATGCGCGTGGGCGACCTGGTGCTTGTCGCTCCATGGGACTTTCAGCCCGACCGGGGAGACATCGTATACAGGTACACGCAGACGGAGGTACAGCGCCTCGAAAGGAGGGGGCTGCTGAAAGACCTGGAGAAGCTCTTCGGGGGCGCGATGTAGACTTTTTACTCGCCAGCCATGAGGCTCCGGAAGAACTCTATCGGATCATCCGTAGAGACGCCTAGCCGGCGGAAATAGGCGAAGACCGTACGTATATCGTGGAGAAGAAACTCCTCCGCGTGTGGATGTGAGAGCAGTACCGCCGACCCCCAGTCGATTATCACGGGCCTATTGTCCTTCACCAGTATGTTATACTCGGAGAGGTCTGCGTGAACAAGCCCTGCTCTGACAATATTTCTTATCTCCTCTTTCACCTGGAGGTACATAGACGTCGGATCCTCCAGCTCGACGCTTTTTAGCAGAGGCGCAGGTACGCCGCGTTCACCCGCGTCTACGAACTCCATCACCAGGATGTTCTCGTAGGCTGTCAGGGGCTCCGGCGTAGAGACACCCGCCCTATACGCTCTGCTAAGGTTTCTATACTCCTTGTAACACCACATGCGTATCAGGCTCCAGGGATCCCTCCTAATCCTCCTGAAACGTGGGTCGCCCACCATGTACCTGAGCCTGCTCTTACGGAACTCGGCTGTAACTACGAGGAATATCTTTACCGCGAGATCCCTACCCTCGGGTGACACGCCCCAGTAGACTCTCGCCTCCTTCCCCGCCGCCACTACGCCGTAGAGTCTTTGTAGAACACCCCTAGAGAAGAGCTTGTGCAGTGCAAGCAGTGTTCTATAATCGAAGACTTCTTCCACAACCTTTCTTCTCTCCTCGTCCTTCAAGCGCCTCTCCTTTCTGCGGTGTATGAGCCGCTCTATGTCGTGGACTTCTATCGCTTCGTCGGGCTCCTTCATAGCCTCTCTACCATGTCAGAGTGTATCATCCTACAGGGACCTGCTGGCTAGCCTGGTTTGTAGGGGGTGGCCGGCCTTATATTATTGGATGGCATAGCCTATAGGAGATGGAGCGTGCCTGTCGCGGCCTTTCTCAGCGGCAGCAAGGGGGGTACGGGGAAAACCACTCTCTGTGTCTTGGCCGCACTACTGGGTAAAAAGCGGGGGCTTAGGAGCCTGATAGTAGATTTAGGTGAGAGCGGCAACACGACATCGCTGCTCGCCAAGAGTGTTGATCCACCCTTCTTCACCGACTACTTGCTGGGAAGGGCGGCTTGGGGCGACACTATAGTGGAGGTGGAGCCGGGGCTCTATCTAGCTCCCTCGCCCCCGGATTTCAGCTTAGAAGACGTCCGCGCCCTCCTCGGGGTGGATCGGGGGGCTAGGGAGCGCTACGCCGCATTTTTCTCGAAACTCGAGGGGCACGTCGATATAGTCTATATAGACTTCCCAGCATTCCCCTTTAAGAGCTACTCCCACCTCCTCTCCCCGGTCGACACCGTGGTGCTGGTCGTAAACCCTGATCCTCTGAGCTATACAGCCGCGCTTCACACCTATACGGGCTCCGCCTTTGTTGTACCCGTGCTAAACAAGTACCATCCGGCAGCCACATATTGGAAGGACCTGTTGGAGGACTCATTTAACGAGGAAATAATACTTGTTCCATTCGACGTTACACTCTCCTTTCTCCTAAGGCCCAACATAGGAGGCGTTGAGAAGTACGTAGACTCCGCAACGAGGCGGGCGGTAGGAGAACTTGTGACTCGGCTCCTCGCTAGGCCTCTCCGCCCGGCCGTCCAGCCTTATAAAGGGTGAGACAAGAGCTAGGGGTGCTTATGAGACGCCCGTTTTCACGTGTACAAAAGTCCCATGTACAAAGGCAGAGCCAGGTTGCCGCGCCACACCCTGTAGAGCCATCCCTGAGCCTTCCGCTGCCAGGGGCTTCGACTCCTCCCCCACACCCGACCCCCGTCACGGATCAGGGTAGCACGAGAAGATACGTGAGTTTCGACGAAAAGAGGCTGGAGGAGGCTAAACGCCTACTGGAGGCTGCGGGTGTCGACCCCCATGTACTCGATAAGCTGGTTGAGAGGATAAAGAGTATAGACGAGGAGGTCGAGGAGCTGGAGGAGGAGCTCTCGGTGACGAGGCGTAGGATAAGCGAGTTGGAGGAGGAGAAGGAGAGGCTCTACAGCATACTGGCAAAGTTCCTTGCAGCGTGAGGTTCATGCTACAGCGTTTCACATTTCTCCTCACAAGACGTTACAGCCGAAAACCACAGCCGGCCGCCTCGTCTACGCCACATGCACGGGATCCTATAGATACAGGCTCCAAGCTCTGTGAGAACGAATACGGCAGCATAAGCATTGCCGGCTGGCAGCTCAACATAGACGCGAACACTTCCTGGGGCCGGCTCCTAACGCTCCTACACTGCCCTAAAATCTACGAGATATTCTCCACACGCACATCGACAGTTCTCTCCTTAGACGGTGTCGGCAGGGTCTCCCTATCCGCGCCACTCGACATAGAAGAACTGATCCTCCATCTCGTGGAAGAGACGGGCGCCAGAATAGACCTGAAAAAACCCTACACACAGCTAGAATACCTTGGGTGGAGGATCTTCATCCAGCTAGAGCCCGCTGGGCAGCTGGAGCTAGTGGCAACCCGGGTCCAGTCGATACCCCCGCTCAGAGAGCTGGCAAACCCGCTCCTCGCCGCCCGTATACTCACACTCCTCATGTCGCCGTCAACCATCGTTATAGCGGGCCCCCCAGGCAGCGGGAAGACCACGCTGCTAAACTCACTTACAATAGGCGCCGCCAGGCTGTGGCCACATCTCCACATATCGGTGGTGGAACCCGTGAAAGAGCTCGTACTACCCGGGGGCTGGGCGTCACGCATGGTAGGCGACGTCTCGGCGCTCATACGCCTCACTACCAGGTACAAACGGCCCGATCTACTCGTTGTAGGAGAGCTGCTGACAGAGGATATATGGAGCTTCATAGAGGCTGGGCGCAGCGGCGTGCCAACAATCTCCACCTACCATAGCCCCAACATATGGAAGTGCCTGAGAAGCATGGCCGACGCGCTAAGCCTACACATTCCAGGCGCAAACGAGGCCACAGTACTCCGCTACATAGACTTGTTCATAATAACAAGGAAAACATACAGCTCCGGCAGCCCCTCGAGGAGCATAGAGGCTGTATATCTCAGCGACGGGCAACGCCTCCTACCAATATACATGGACACACCCTCACCGACACACATTCCGGAGGAAGACTATATCAGCCTCCTACCCTCCACAACACTACTTGGACCAAGCGATACACTATACAAGAAACTACTCCAGGCCCTTAAGGCGGAGCCCGGCAAAACGAGCTACGAGGCGCTTCCACCGTTACCCGTCCGGGATCTAATACTAGCCAGCCAGCACGGAGAATGACTCGAATGGTGGGCCGGCCGGGATTTGAACCCGGGAGTGGGGTGGCACCCCTGGGGGCGCCATCCCCCCGGTTATGAGCCTCACCCGCCCACCGGGGCGACGGGTGCTCCACCGGGCTGAGCTACCGGCCCTCCGTTTTCATACACAAGTGCTGGGAATTTTAAACTTTCGCATAGGAGAAGAACCATATATAATCCCGGGCGGAGAAAACAAAACGTGTGTAAATACACACGCCATCCCTAAGCTTATTTCTACGCAGGCCGCGTAATATTACCTTGAAGCGGTAATGCCGATACCCTCACCAGACGAACTTAAGGCTCTACGACTCAGAGCAGGGCTCACCCAGACAGAGCTAGCCAGGCGAGCGGGCGTCAGCCAGTCACTCATAGCGAGAATAGAATCCGGCAAGGTAAACCCCCGCGTGTCGACACTAATGAAGATCTATAGAGCCCTACAAGAGTTTATAGGAGAACAGCTAACCGCGGAAGACATCATGTCGTCGCCACTAGTCTTCGTCACACCATACACAAAGCTTATGGAAGTCGCACAGATCATGTGGAGGAGAGGGTTCAGCCAGCTACCCGTGATGGACGAGAAAGCATCCGAGAACCTCGGAACCGTTTTCGACCACGACATAATACGGGCATTCCTAAAGGAAGATAAGCGTGCCGCATCACTAACCGCGGAAGACATCATGTCAGACCCGCTACCCATAGTCTCGTACAACACGAGGCTAAGGATACTCGCACGCATGCTAAGCTACGATACCCCGGCAATACTCGTTGAAAAGAACATGAGAATAGTAGGCATAGTTACGAGAAGCGACATAACGAAGATACTCATAGAGACGGACAACAAATAGACCACTACACCCTCTCCACGACAACCTTGACCCTATACCTAGTATTCGGACGCCTACCCTTCTTCACGAGTCGACCCTCACTAACAAACCTCGATACATACGTCGAGACACTAGTAAGCCTAAGCCCGGGCTCCTCTCTACGAGCCAGATTATACAAATCCTTCAGCGAAAACCAGGTACCATCCCCGAAGTTCTCTACTATAACCCGCCAGATAAGAGACCTAAGACTTCCACTCCTCCTCTCACCCCCCTCGGAGCCCTTCATAAGCTTAAGCATCTGCAGCACTTGGACAACCCTACGCTCGTCTACATCACCCTCCAACACTATGGAGATCTTCTCGCCGTCGTCCAGGTAATCCTCTATCTTGATCCGAGGGGGCATACTCTATACTCATCACACCCTACATCCTATATATTCACATCACTGATGAATAAGAAATGAATAACGAAAACCTAGGTATTCATAACTCTTTAATACTGTCTCAACACATTTCTCCATAAACATCCAACAACAGAGAATAAATAGCCAGAATAAAGCCACAAAAACAACACATCATTATCTTTCACAAGCTCCAGTCGAAACAAAGGGGTTATTTAAACCCCCTTATACACTCCACTTGAAGCGAGAATATAGCATAAACTCCCTCAGCCATGAATAACCTTCCCTAACCCCTTCACTTCAACTGGAAACCCTACTAATAAAACCAAACCCAAGGGGAAAAGAATGAAGAATATAGAATATGGACACATAGCAGCTGAAGGACCATCTCCACTTGAAGCAGAGGGGTCATATACACAGGCTACAGTGAAGAAACACCCCCTACGGAAAAGATATAAGTATACGGCATTTCAAGCCAGCGTTGAGTAGTTATGAAGAGCATATTTTCCCGCGTCTATGTGCCAGATACATCCTCAATACTCCACGGCACGTTGAAGCGAGCGGTTGTGGAGGGAGAGATCACAGGTAAGATATTGGTGCACACAATCATTGTAGACTATTTTGAGGAGCTCTCACGCAAAGGTAGCAGTAAGGGCATAAACGGTCTCAGGGAGCTTGAGCTGCTAAGACGTGAAGTGGAGGCACTCCAAGAACTAGTTGAGCTCGAGTATACCTTCGAAATGCCTACCGGGTATAGGAGGCTAAGGGATACAAACCCTGACGTAGTTGTCAGGGCCGTTGCGGCTGAAATAGGAGGAATACTGGTGACCTCCGATGAAATCTCTAAGGCAGCCGGTGAGGCACTGGGACTCGAGGTCGTATATCTAGAGCCCGGCGACGGCGAGTTCGTGCTCGAGAGCTTTTTCGACACAGATACCATGTCCGTTCACCTCAAGGAGGGGGTTGTCCCGCGGGCAAAGAAGGGTGTACCAGGCCGCTGGGAGTTCGTGTCACTGAGGGATAAGCCGGTTACCCGTAGTGAGATAGAGGAGATAATAAGGCAGATCCTAGAGCGTGCGAAGAGCGGGTCGAGCGACTCCTTTATAGAGGCTGAGCGGCCAGGGTCGACAATAGTCCAGCTCGGCGTGTATAGGATAGTTATAACGAGGCCGCCCTTCTCCGATGGAATAGAGGTTACCGCTGTAAGGCCGGTCGCGAGGCTCAGGCTCGAAGACTACAAGCTGCCCAGGAAGCTGGTCGATAGGCTCGAGAAGCAGGCGGAGGGTATACTAATAGCCGGAGCCCCCGGTATGGGTAAGACAACGTTTGCACAGGCGCTGGCAGAGTATTATCATAGGAGAGGTAAGATAGTGAAGACCATAGAGTCGCCGCGTGACATGCACCTACCCGAGGAGGTTACACAGTACTCTAAGAACTACGCCACCTCTGAGGAGATACATGACGTCCTCCTACTGTCAAGGCCGGACTACACGTTCTTCGACGAGATGCGTGATACGAGGGACTTCGAGTTGTACGCGGATCTCCGTCTGGCGGGAGTCGGCATGGTAGGGGTTGTGCATGCAACTGCGCCGATAGACGCCATACAGAGGTTCATAGGGAGAGTGGAGCTCGGGATGATACCATCTATCATCGACACCGTGGTCTTCATAAAAGATGGAAGGGTTGAGAAAGTATACTCCCTCGAAACAACCGTTAAGATACCGCATGGCCTAAAAGAAGCGGATCTTGCCCGCCCCGTAGTGGTGGTGAAGGACTTCCTGAGCGGTAGGCCCGAGTACGAGCTCTACGTCTTCGGTGAACGTACCTTCGTGGTGCCGGTCCGTAGCACTGGCGGCGTGGCCGCGGTTAAAGAGTACAAAGTTAAGAGTCGGGTGGAGAAGGCGCTGCGCAGGTATCTGCCGGAAGACGAGTTCGACGTGGAGGTAGACACTGCGAGGTCGATAGTTACTGTGAAGGTCCCAGCTGATCTCTATAACTATGTGCTAGGTAAGCCGCGTAAAAGGCTTGAGCGGATATGCCGGAAGCAAGGGTATGAGTTGGAGCTCGTGCCGAAGGTGGAGTGAGATCTTTTTCCGTGTGTATTTACACACGCTTTGGTTTCTGATAATCAGAGTTTCACTGTGCCGGCTGTGTGGGTCGCAATATTTATTAGTCGAGTGGAGTCCTTTTCTTCGCCCAAGGTGGACACTATGAGCAGCCAGGAAGGAACCATACTAGTGGGCAACAAGAACGTCATGAACTATGTGCTAGCGACGGTGATACAGTTTAACCAGGGCGCGAAGAGGGTGATAATCAAGGCTAGGGGCCGCGCCATATCCAAGGCCGTTGACACCGCCGAGATCGTGCGGAGCCGCTTCCTAAAGGACGAGGTTGACGTGAAGGAGATACGTATAGACAGCGAACAGATAGGGGAGGGAGACAACAAGAGAATGGTCTCTGTTATAGAGATAGTACTCGAGAGGAAGGAGTAAGCGCTGTTTTTCCCAATCAACCTTTCTTCTAGGCCGGGGCGCTGCGGCCGGCGTGCCGGTCGGCATGGAATAATTTGGCAGGGTGTTATGATAGAAGGTAAGCTGGTTTTTCGTCCAGGTTTACAATAGGTATTGCTATCCAGCCTGGCTTAGAGCCCTCGCGCACTTCCACGTGTTCGCCGGCGTCATCAGCCCTGAATAGTATGTAGTTTCCCTCTAGGGGCTTCTCGGTTGTAATGTAGTAGAACATGGGCACTCCGTAGAGCCTGTAGTAGTCCCTGTAGACTATAAATAGCCCGTAGATGTGCTGTGACTCCTCGACGTAGTGGATGACGTATGTCGTGTGGCCGACGCTGGCCGTGGTGCTGGCGAATCTCGCCAGGTCGGCTAGGTCGCGGAGCTTTATCTTTACGACTGGTTTGATGCTTGTGTCATCCATCTCCCTCACCGTCCTCCTCCCTATCCTCCTCGATGACTTCTCGGAACTTTAATATAACTACGTCCCCTGGTTTCAGCTGGCCAAGTCTCTCTAGCCCCTCGGCGACGTCGCCCGCCCTGGTTACGGGGAAGGGGGGTGGGTCGGCGTCTTCTAGTGCTATGCCTATGGCTCTGTGCTGTGGGAGGATGAGCACGTCACCCCTCCTGGGGACCGGGCGTGTGGAGGCCTCCTGTCTCAGTTCTAGGGGGAGTACGTAGTAGAGGATGCCGTCTGTCCTGGCAACTGCGGCTAGGAGGCTCTTCGAGGATGCTAGTATGTCGTAGTTGAGCGGCGCCCACGCCTGCTTTATCCTTAGTGTGCCTAGCTTTTCACCTCTGCGTATAATATCCACGTAAATGTACCTACTCATGGCTGTTGTATAAATGGGGGTAGTGGAACATTTACGTTTCTCACCCGGGTTGTGGTTTTATGCCTTGTATAAACTAAAATCGCGGACGTGGCCCAGCCGGCCCCGGCGGCTTCCCGGGGGGCTCCGGTGCCAAAAGGCACTATAATACGCGCTGTGAAAACAGAGGTGTGAGTGCTCATGGTGGTAGACGAGTATAGGAGAAAGTATGCGTACGGGGAAGACTATGGTACCAGCCACTTCAAGTTCGGCCCGGTCGCCGAGAAGCCCCGGGTCATAGAGAACAGGGGTCTATTCCTAGGGGGCGAGTCGAAGGTCATGCTTAAGCTGTTCGGGGTCGACCGCGAGGTGGTGGTTGGCCCCGACATCGTGAGGTATCTGGGGAGTATAGAGGACGTGACCAGGCATCTTGTCTATCCGATGCGTGACGGCGTTGTAGCGAAGGACGATGAGAGGGCTTGGCGCGTGCTGTACGAGATTACGAGATACGGGTTCAGCGTTACGAAGCCGGATGCGAGGGACTTCGAGGGATTCTATGTGACTGCTGCCCTCTCCGCGGTCGCGCCTGACTATATGATAGAGAGGCTCTTCGAGATACATGCCCGGATCGACAGGGAGATGGGGACTGTTAAGGCGTTTACGGTGATCCCGCAGCCGTTGGCGGTGGCGATAGCCGAGAAGGCGATAACGTGTGTCGTTGTGGAGTCTGGTCACGGCAACACCCAGATAACGCCGATCTCCATGTACCCGATTCGCGATGCGGCGGTGGTGTTGAATAGGGGTGGAGCCGAGGCCGACGCCATGGCGGCCGAGGTGCTGAGGGATCTCGGCCACGAGGACCTGGCGCGGGAGGAGAAGTTTGTCAGGATGTTCAAGGAGGCTGTCGGGCTTGTGCCTAGGGATCTTGACGAGGCTATAGAGAGGGCTAGGGGTGACCCGGAGCGGTTTAGGGCGGGGTTCCGGGTGGCGGGGACGCGGATCGAGGTGGACATGGGTGAGAGGGCGTGGATGAGGTTCCTTATAGGGGAGGTTGTGTTTAACCCGGAGCACGAGATATTCGAGAGCTATTATAAGAGGGGTATGCCGAGGCCCCGCGATACCATAGTCGGTGGTGAGAGGGTTCGGGGCACGATGCCTCTCGGCGAGGCTATAAGTGCGAGCGTGTCTAAGACCAGTGTAGAGCTGCAGCCGAGCCTGTATAGGAGGGTTATACTCAGTGGCGGTAACTTTGCGTGGAGAGTGCCCCCCGGGCTTGAGGGGGTCGCGGTGGATAGCGCCGAGAAGGTTAGGCTCCAGCTGGGCATGTATGGCATTGAGAGTAATGTGTCGCTGGTGAAGGATCCGCTATACTCGGTGTGGAAGGGTGCGATCGTGTATAGCCTCGCGGTTCCAGAGGACTTTGAGTGGGACTGGAAGAGAAGGGAGGGGTGGTTTAAGAGGGGTGTGCACTACTAGTCTGAGGCCACATTGATATATTTCGGCGGGCGCGTGGTTATGAGATATAGATGATGACCAGGGCCCGCATGATAGCTATGCTGCGCGAGTTTTTCGTAAACCGTGAGATGGAGGTCTCAGAGGGCGGCGACCTAGACCTTGTGGTGAATGACGCCAACAACGTTATTGGGGTGAAGGTTGTGTTTTCTCCCTTCACCCGCGAGGAGGTTGAGAGGCTTCTCGTGAGCGACGCCGTAGATAGATATGACAAGGTGTACGTGGCGGTGCCCTCGCGGTACGCCGCGCTCCTCCCCCCACTTGACGTGCTACGGGCGGCCGGTATAGGTGTGCTAGAGGTTGGCAGGGAGGGTGTAGTGGAAAGGGTCGCGGCGCCTCCGCGTCGCAGGAGGCTGGTGAGGGGTGCTGGCGACGTAGCGGCAGATGTGCAGCGTCTCCGCGAGGAGGTTGAGCGCCTTAAGGTGGAGTTGGAGAGGCTGAGGGTCGAGGTGTCCCGTATAGAGGCGCTTGAGAAGCGTGTGAGGAGGCTTGAAGCAGTCCGGGCGAGACCTACGGCTGCCACGGTGGATAGGGGGGTGGAGCCGAAGCCCGGGGAGGTGGCTGGCGGGGAGGAGGTCGAGGGTGTGCCCAGTTTTGCTGTAGACAATCCCTGGCTAAAGCTGCTGTCGAGGAGGGGTGGTGAATGAGCGAGGAGGAGAGGAGGTATCTGGGGAGGAGTGTTGAGAGGAAGGTTAGGGAGTACCTCGAGGAGGTGTGTGGGGAGGAGTGTAGGGATCTAGCACTGAAGATGCTAGACGCGTACACCTATGGGGGCCAGCGTGGCTTGGCGGAGCTCCTCGAGAGGGTCGTGGAGGGGGAGGACGGTGATACTGATTAAGAGGCTGGAGGTTGAGGGGTACCGTTATTATAGAGACAGGTTCGCCGCGGAGTTTCCGCAAGGCATAGTGGTTGTGGCAGGCCCGGTGGGTAGCGGTAAGAGCAGCCTCCTGGGCGCTATAGAGTACGCCCTCTATGGGATAGAGTTCGGTGTGCGTAGAAGGATGTATGATAGGGATGAGCTTGTGCACGCGTCCCGCAGGGATATGCGGGTCCGCCTGGTCCTAGTGGCGGATGAAGGCGAGTATGTCGTGGAGCGGGCCTATGAGCGGGGTGGGAGGGAGAGCGTGAGGCTTGTGACGCCCGAGGGCGAGGAGTTGACGCGTAGGAGCTTGGTTAACGAGATGCTCAGGGAGATGCTGGGGCTTGACGTGGCCGAGTATGAGAGAACGGTGTATCTAAACCAGGTATCCCTCTACCTTCTCGCCTATGGGACGCCCGCCACTAGGAGCAGGGTGATAGATAGCTTACTGGGTATAGATGCTATAGAGCGTATAACGGCGGCGGCCTCAAGGTACCTTAGAAGGGTGCAGGAGAAGCTTGAGGACGTGGAAGCGGGGATCAGGGGCCTCGAAGAGGAGATAGGGGAGCTTGAGGCTAGGGTCGCGGAGGCGCGTGAACGCGAAGAGAGGCTCAGGAGGGAGTACGAGTTGAAGCGCGAATACATGGAGCGGCTTAGAGCTGAGATAGGGGAGCTTGAGGCTAGGGTCGCGGAGCTGGCCGAAGTTGAAAACAAGTTCTACGAGTATTCAGCTGAGAAAAAGGTCTTGTTGAGAGAGCTTGAGGGGCCGGTTCCTACTCTAGACGAGCTTGTAGTGGAGGCCGAGCGGCTAAGGGAGGATCTGAGGTCGCTGGCGATGGAGATGTTACTCGAGGAGGAGCTTAAGAGGCTTGAGGAGCTGGAGGTGAGTGAGGATAGGCTCGCCGAGGTAGTGGATGTGCTCGGCGAGGTGCTCGATAGCGTGTGGGCTATCTACAATAGGAGGGTTGAGGATCTCAGGAGCCTCGAGATGGAGGTGGAGCAGAGAAACATGGTGTTGAGGGAGCTAGAGAAGAAGATCTTGGAGCTTGAGCCAGTGGTCTCGGAGTATAGGGAGGCATTGCAGAGGCTGGAGAGTATAGGGAGGGAGGCGGGGGACGAGGACTCCATCAGGAAGAGGCTTAGGTCGCTTGAACTGGAGCTTAAGAGGATTAGCGAAAGAAGGTTTAGGGAAAGATGTGTTGCTGCGCTAAGAGGGGAGCTCCGCAGGGCTGTCGCCGAGAACGGTGTTGCTAGGTGCCCCGTGTGCGGCTCAGAGGTGCGGGTGGCGCCGCCACCCGGTATTGAGGATGAGGGGGGTGAGGAGGGGTTATTGAGGAGGAGGATAAAGGAGTTGAAGGATCTGCTAGACGAGTTGACGCGTTTAAAGGTGAAGGTTGTCGAGTACGAGGAAAGTGTCGAGCGGTATAATGCTCTGCTGTCGAGGAGGGAGGAGCTGTTATCCGAGATAGACAAGATAAGTGCGGAGATAAACCATGTCCGGGTGAAGTATAGGGACCTGGGGGCGCGTCTTTCCTCTATCGAGAGGGATCTGGGCGTGATAAGGGATAGTCTGCGGCGCCGCGGCAAGGCGGAGAGGCTCCGCCTAGTCGAGGAGGCCCTGGAGGAGCTGCGGGGGAGGTATGAGGAGCTCCAGCTACTTAGGAGGCGGCGGGATGAGCTGAAGGACAAGCTTGCCGCTGTAGTGCAGGAGTTGTCGAGGCTGGAGTTTGAGATGCGTGAAAGCGACGTGGTTGAGGGCGAGCTGCTGGCCCTGCAGGAGCGACTAGGGGTTCTGAGGGATAGGAGGCGCAGGCTCCGCAGAGTCTTGGAGGAACTTAAATGTAGCCTAGAGGCGTACAGGAGGATACACCTCCTCTTAAGGAAGGATATGATAGAGCGGGTCTCCACGTATATGAGGGAGATAGTCTCAAGGGTGTATCCCTACGGCGACATAGAGGATGTGAGGCTTAGCGTTGAGGAGAAGGGCGAAAAGAGTGTGTATAGCATAGAGGTTAAGATGGGCGGTGAGTGGCGCCCATTTACAGCGCGCCTGAGCGAGGGGCAGAAGATGGTCGTTATACTTGCGCTTATGCTTTCCTTCTACAAGACGGTTAGCCACTCCGCCTCCTTCATACTACTCGACGAGCCCGTGCCTAACGTTGACATGAGGGTGAAAGAGGCGATATTTAGGGGGGTCGCCGACGTATTAGGGATACAGCAAGTGGTTTTCACCACGCAGGCCATAGAAGTCGCTAAAAGGCTCAGCGGCTTACATGTAATAGAGGTGCCTCCGAGAGCCCTAGGAGGTGGAGAAAGTGGAGAGCGACCTGGTTAAGGTTAATTTCAGGCTGCCGCGCAAGCAGTACGACGCTATCCTAAAGCTCGTGGAGGAGGGTGAGTATGAGTCGGTCTCAGAGTTTGTCAGAGAGGCTGTCGAGCGGCTTGTCATCGAGCATAGGAATGCTATAGCCTCTAGGTGAGATACATTAATTTTTGTGGCAGCGAGGCTTATGCCTTAGGTGCCATCATGGTTGAGGCGAAACCCTTGGCGGAGGAGGTCGCAGCGGGGAAGGAGGCTAAGAAGGGCTACGAGCTAGTTAAACTCGGTATCAAGGGCCTTGACGAGAAGATAAAGGGTGTGTTAAAGAGTAGGAGCTATCTGGTTTCGGGGGAGACGGGCACGGGGAAGACCCTTTTCTCGCTGGGTTTCCTGCTTCACGGTGCGCTGCACGGCGAGCCCGGGATCTATGTGCTCGTAGATGAGGAGTATGACGACTTTGTTAAGGGGGCGTATGACTTCGGCTGGGATCTCGAATACCTTATAGACAATGACATGTTATCCATAATGACTATTCTACCGGACTTCATAGACCGTGTGAAGAACAAGCCCGTAGACACGATCGTGATGTCTATAGTTGAGAGTATAGTGGAGGAGGCTAGAAGAATAGGCGCTAAGAGGCTGGTAATAGACCCTGTGGCCCCGCTCGTTGTTAACGAGAACGATGTGGCGTGGATGAGGGAGTATATCAGGAGCCTTGTAATCAACATAGAGAAGCGCGTGGGTACGACCAATATAATAACGAGTGAGATACCTACGGGGAGCACGAAGCTGAGCCGGTTCGGCGTGGAAGAGTTCCTGGCGGCCGGCGTCTTCATTCTAGGCTTGGAGAGGGTGAAGGACAGGTTCTACAGGACACTCTTCGTAAGGAAGATGAGGTGGAGGCCTGTGCACCCTGAAATCTACGTCTTCAAGATAGTGCAGGGTCAGGGAATAGTAGTTGGTAAGACGCTGAGCGAGGTAGTGCGGGAGAGGAGTGGAGGAAAGGAGTAAGATGGCGGGAAGTGGAGGGTAGGTGTTTCTGCAAGGCTATTAAGGCTATAATTATTTTATCATGAGGGGGTCAGGACTGGTGTCTTCTCTCATTTAGTCGATAATACCAGCCCTCTTCATCCCCCTTGATGCACATGTGATCCATGTTTTTATAGATGGATGCGGGGGAGATCTCGGTGTATAGAGTGGCGGGCAAGGCATATGTTAAGGTGCATAGAAGTGGCGGAGAGACGATAGTGGCTGTGTGTGATGAAGAACTACTTGGCCGCGAGCTTAGAGAAGGGAAGCTGAGGATACATATTAGCAGGGAATTCTATGGAGGAGTCTTAGTAGACGTCGATGAAGTGTACACCTACATTAGGAACGCTACTATGGCTAACGTGTTCGGTGATGAGGCTGTGAACGCGCTCGCTAAGAGATACCCCGCACTTATGGATGCTGCGGTTAGACTAGGTGGTGTTCTCCATGTCCAGATCTTTAATTCTAAGAAATGGTAGGAAGATTCGTTGCCCGAGGTGTGGTGAGCCGACAAGCATACTGGTCGAGGGGGTGTGCCCCCGCTGCTATCACGAAGAGGTCCCTCTGGTATCGTTGCCGACGGAGCTGGAGATCAGAGTTTGCAGGGTTTGCGGGGCGGTCGAGACGCCTAGTGGTAAGTGGGTTAGAAGGCCTCTGGGGGAGGTTGTGAGAGAGTATGTAGAGAACGCGATGGCTGTGAACGGAGTACTCGAGAGGTTGGAGACAGATTATGGGGAGGAGGGATACGTGGTTGTTAGGGCGTACGGCAGGGTTCACCCGGAGGCCTCGGAGAGTGTCGAGGAGGAGCATGTTATAGGGGTCAAGCGGAGCTATACGATGTGTCCCTCATGTATCAAGGTTCTCTCGAAGAAGGAGGAGGCTAGGATACAGATAAGGGCTTATAACAGGGAGCTTTCCCAGGCTGAGCGCCGTAGGATAAGGGAGATAGCTGAGAATTCTCTCTCCGAGTCGTGGAGGAGGGGGAGGGCTGCGCAGCCTATAAAGGTGGATGAGGGGGCGCAGGGCATAGATATAGTCCTGGCGTCTAGGGAGGCTGCAAGGGAGCTGGTCTCTGCACTGTCCTCTAGGATGTTTTTCGATATACTGGAGACTTCGAAGGATCTCGGGGTAGATGAGAGTGGGAGGGGGAAGCGTAGGGTCACGTATAGGCTTCTGCTGCCGCCGTTTAGGGAGGGTAGTATAGTGGAGTTCAAGAGGAGGCCCTACCTGGTTGAGAGAGTCGGTAGGGATAGGCTTACTGTCAGGTCTCTCTCCGATTTAGCCGAGGCAAAGCTCGGCATCACTAAGAGGATGTACACGGACTTCAAGGTTTTAGGGGAGATAAGGGATCTCGAGGAGGGTATGGTGGTTTCCGTCGAGCCGCCATATGTTATGGTGATGAGCCTCAGAGATTTCAGGAGCTTCGAGGTGAAGCTTGGAGGGGGATTTGATGAGGTGGCGCCGGGGGGCAGGGTTCGAATATTTAGGCATGGGGGGAGAACCTACATTATCCCGGTGTGACGGGTGATGAGTGAACGCAGGGCGTGTCGCCTCCTTAGGGATGTAGACGTAGTCTTTGTAGAGCCGCTCTACGACCAGAATGTGGGCTTTATTGCACGGGCCATGAAGAACTTCTGCCTGGGGAGGCTCGTCTTGGTCAATCCGCGGTGCCCCCTGGGGGTGGAGGCGGTGAAGTATTCCATGCATGGGGTGGATAAGCTCAAGGACGCTGTAATAAAGGGGTCCTTCGAGGACGTTGTGCGGGGCTACGACTATGTGGCCTGTAGCACGGGTAAAAGGGGTAGCGCGCCTGTGCGTAGGGCGATGACGCCGGAGGAGATGGCTAGGCGGATAGTCTACTTCTCGGGGAGGCGTGCAATAGTAATAGGCAGGGAGGATAGGGGGTTGTCAAATAATGAGCTCTCACGGTGCGACGCGGTCGTCACCATACCCGCTAACCCCGAGTACCCTATTCTCAATGCGTCTCACGCGGCCGCGATACTCTTCTATGCGGCGTATAGGGAGGCGCTGGCGGGCGGCGAGGCCGTGGAGAGGCCCAGTCGAAGCGAGCTCGAGGCGTTTATCAGATACCTAGCTATGCTGGCTGAGAAGGTGGGGGTTTCGGAGGACAAGAGGAAGAGGCTGGGGGTTGCGGTGAGAAGGATGCTCTCTGAGACTATGGCGCCTAGAAATGATCTCCGCCTGCTTTTCGGCATAGTGAGGAGAAGTTACGAGAGGATAACCGAGTGTTGTGAAGACTAGGGCGCCCCTACCCGAATAGCTTATATTAATCGGTTCCATGATGTGTGCTTGGTGTATTAGGATGCCCCTTAGACCCGGCAAGTGTTATAGGCATTTCGGTACGCCACCCTATACGAGGCTGGAGTACATAAAGAGTAGGCCGCCGGTTCTTGTACCCAAGTTTGACCTAGGCAACTCTAGGGGGGATTTCCCTGTCACTGTGAGGCTTGTAGTCACCAGGGCGGGGCAGATAAGGGCTAATGCCCTGGAAGCGGCTAGGCAGCACGCGAACAAGTATATGGCGAGGAAGGCCGGGGAGCAGAACTACTTTATGCGTATAGTGACGTATCCGCACCATATACTCAGGGAGAACAAGATGATGGCCATGGCGGGCGCGGACCGTCTCCAGGATGGGATGAGGCTTTCCTTCGGTACGCCGATAGGTAGGGCGGCGAGGGTGAGAAAGGGGCAAACAGTGATCTATGTGAAGGTGAAGCCCCAGCACATAGAGGTAGCGAAGGAGGCGCTGCGCAGGGCGGCCTCAAAGATATCGCTGCCCTCTAGAATAGTCGTGGAGGAGTAGTATAGGGCGCCCTACGTCCTTTCATCGTTTTTAGGGAGTGAGTGTTACCCCTGATCATTGACGCTACAACCCTGTGGCGGAGGCCTCTCAACCCACAAACATTATAATGGCTAGAGTAAAACTGTGGAATGGAGGGTTGTATGAAGGAGCTTCACACAAAGCGTATAGAAGCCGCCATAGACGTGTGGAGCCGTATAATGAAGGGCGAGTTTACGTCCCGGGACCAGCTCGTCGACTATGTGGAGAAGCTCTACGCGCTTAACGGCATAGAGCCTATACGGGGTAAGACGAAGATAAACATCTATGATAAAGAGCTCGCCACAGTCTACCTCGTAGGCCGCTACGGCCTCGGCCTCGACGACGAGGAGTTCTCCCGCTTCGCAGATCTTTTTCCCATAGAATATAAAGCGGAGAAGGTTATCGAGAAGGTTCTAAGCGGCGAAGACCCCCGAGAGGCTATGCTGGGGGAGTACGGCGGCGTCGACGAGAACACGGTGTTCCGCGTGCTGAGGCTCGCTATGACAGCGGTGCTGCTGGGCTTTATGCCTGAGGAACGTTTCATAAGGCTTCTCGAGCGTTTCGAGGAGTCGTTCGACGAGTATCGGAGGAAGATCCAGGGGTTTAAGAGGTTCTATATAGCTTTCCGCCTCGCCGAGGAGGTGGCGGCGGGTCGTATAAGGAACAGGATAGAGAAGGAGGCCTTCAAGCACGCGTTATGCCTTAGGCTTAAGGCGGAAAAGGTGGCGCCGCCCGACTCTCTTGTAAGAGAGATAGCGATACATGTCCTCGCGGCCCCGGAGTATAAGGTGAACGACGCGCTACGGGTAGGGAGCATAGAAGCCAGGATGTAGTAACCCGGGGGGCTAGACACAATATATTTTAGCTGGGTTGGATGCCTAATCCTAGGCTGTCTCTTATGCCTAAGAAGCGGAAGAGTAGAGGAAGGCACAAGGGGGGTAAAGGCAAGGAAGACCTCGTACAGTGTGATGAATGTGGCGCTCTCATCCCAAGGTCTAAGGCGATAAAGATTACGAGGCCCGTCATACCGATCGACTATCAGCTCGCACGGGAGCTCCGCCAGAAAGGCGCCGTAATACCACAATACTATGTGACAAAGTATCTCTGTGTTAAATGCGCCATCCACAGAGGGATTGTAAAGATAAGGTCAGAGGATGAACGTAAAAGAATACCTAGACAGTATAGGTTCTAAATACAGTAGAGTTTTTATACTCTACTCCTCGACGGCTGTTACGGCCCCCGTTTTTAAGTGTAAATCCCTAGCAACCACGGGTGGACGGATGGATGTCGTAGCGAGGACGCTCACATATGCTATCTGCGATGTAAGGCCTTGCCGCCAAGACACACTATTTATAGCACACTTGGAGGGGCCTCCACGGCCGCCCCGCCAGCTATTCTTTGACGGAGATCTCCTAGAAGAGCCTCTGAGTGAGGGCAGGGTATGCAGGTTGCTACTCAGCGGCCTCTCTGAGGATAAAGGGGGAAGCCTCGGCTTCGCAGAGCTCGTAGGCATCCTTATGGGAAAAGCCAGTGTATTCACCATGCACGAGCGGGGTTTAGACATAGGCGATGTTGAGTGGCGTGCAGTAGCCAAGAAGCCCTTAGCATTCATACTGGGCGACCACAGGGGCTTTCCGCCGTACATTGAGGGTTTTCTACTAAGACGTACACAGTCCATAAGCATAGGCCCTACACCCTATCTGGCAAGCCACGTCGCCGCATATGTAAACGAGTTTATAGATAGGGCTAGGCTCGCCTGGGCCTAGAGAATACCGGCCTAGAAGAGTACTCATCTATCATGTATCTGTCGAGTAGCGTCGACGTGTCCTCAAGGTATGCCAGGATGGGCCTGTAGAGCCTGGATATTGTCCTCGAGTAGCAGCGAGGGCATACATCGCGGAGATAAGGTGTCGTGTAGTGGCACGTAGTACATCTCGCCAGGCCGCTTAGGGAGAGGGTATAGGTCTTTATATCGTGTTTTCCCATGAGCTTCACAATATCTTCTACCTCGAAGGCGGAGGTTCTAGCCCCAAGCTTAATCTCCGCAATGCTTAGCGATCTATGAGGGTACAGGGTCTGGACTCTAGCCTCCCTTGCTAGATAGGTTCGTAGCGGGGTTGCGTTGAGGGATAGAGCCGTGTAGGTGTTTACATGGCGGTGTAGCGGGGTTTTGCCTGGGGCATGGGTGTGCGATAAAGCCCTGTGGTAGGGGTGTAGGGGTGCAAAGAATGTGCTGTATAACTGGAAGCCATGCCTAGAGGGAGGGTCTCCACAAATATTCTGCGAGAGTAGGTGTGCGGCCCGCTCGCCGATATATCTAGCAGCATAGGGCGTGGATTCCTCGTCTTTCACTATCTCGAAGTAGGGTGTAAGCCTGAGGAAGAGAGCCTCAAGCCCCACAAAGGACAGCTGTATAGTGGGGGTGGCGTCTCCTAGACCTAGGATCCCGGCGGCCCGTCTCGCCTTCTCGAAGAGGCCGCCCTGAGACCACACTACTCCCTCGACAATATCTCCGCAGACAAGATCCATGTATTCCTCGGGCTTCACGCCACCAGAGGTGGAGGGATATAGTAGGGGTAGTAGAAAGCTCAACGAGAGTAGGAGGAATTCCTGTTTGCCCGCGGTTACGGGGAAATGGGTCAGTGATGGTATAAGCTTGCTGGACGTTAATAGTATAGAGTTGCCGCTGTTGACGAGTAATGTAATATTCTTTATAAAATCTTTGTCGGTCGCGATGTTTGTCAACACGAACAAGGTGTTTAAGAATAGGCGGGACGAGATCTCCTTTACCTCGCCCTCCCCCACGCTCTTCAATATGAGCGTTACTGGTAGGAAGCTGTCAAGGATCTCTATTGTTTCAATATCTCTCCTGGAGAGCCCCCTACTATACTCCAGAACCAGGCTTCCGAAAAAGACGTGCTTCTTAGCTATGTTAGCTAGCTCCTCAGGATCTGGATCGATTAGATGAATCTGGAGGAACCCGTTGGGGAATGCCTTCATGTATACGGCGTTATCCTTAAAGATGCTTGCCAGCCTCTTTTCCCGAATCAGCTTATAGGTAAAACTGCTAACTACGTGTTCAACTCTCTCTAGCACGCTTCGAGGATAGATTTTTTCCTCGATGCTCACTCTTATTTTCTCGGGGATCTCCTCTATAATATTCAGCCTGAAGGCCTCTGCAAGTATATGAAGCAGGACACGGTCCTCTGTAACCGTTTCAGAGCCCCCTGTGGCCAGGCTGTCTATTATGTTCGCAACTATTTTCTGGTATTTCGAGTGGGAGGCTTGGGGTGATAGGAGAAGGGGGATAGCCGATGCTAGATATTTCTCCAGTGTATAGCTTATTTGCTCGCGGGTTAGTACTCTGAGGCCGTAGCTGGATAACATGTAGTTCTTAGCGTTTAGCACTATGTTGTAGAGGGCCACGCCTCTCTCTGAGAGCATGTATTTTCCGTCGTCGTCCTGCTCTATGTAGCCCATGTTTCTAAGGGCGCGTAAATGGTTGGAGAGGAGCGATGAGTATACTTCGCCGCCTATGTTCTCCATGAGTTCCTTGAATGATAGCTTTTTGTCGGGGCCTAGCGCCTCTATTATGGAGAGTTTGACTCGGCTGCTTAGAATCTTGAAGATCTCTGTTAGATCCTCTGCACTCATCCGGGCTAATGTAGTATTGGTTGCAAGTGATATGCTGATCGGTTGTATAGCGGCTCTGTAGTGGTGGACATATGTAATATGCCTGTAGTGAGAGGCTAGGCCTTACGGGGCGTGAAGAGTCAGGAGAAGTATATGGAGGCTTACAATCTTATCACATGCGGAAGAGGAGTATCTATAGGAACTATGAGGCCTTTAAGGCGCTTATAATATCCACACTGGCCAAGATGATAGAGAGGACCAAGGGCAACATGCTCACCTTTAATTCCAAGAAGATAGCTATCCTCGCCGACATAGATACACATCCCGTTATACTTACACTCGTCAAGGATGTTCTCGAGGATCTGAGGAGGCGGGGCTACATAGCGTACATGGGTAGATCGAAGCACGGTGTTAAGTACGTTGTTAACTACAAGAGCCCGCTATGGAAGGCCGCGAAGAGGGGCGGTGTTAACGCTGTTATACAGCTGCTCGAGCTCGAAGAGGCCGCGGCAAAGCTTAAGGTGGTGTGATCTCTCATCTTCACCTGTGGATTTCAAAGAGCTGCTAGAAAGGTTGTGTGCCATCGCCGTAAGTGAGGGGCTTGAATGCCCCTCTGTAACAAAGATCTACATCTATAAGCCCCCTGCAAGGGCTAGGGGAGGATGGATATATGTAAGCGACGAGGTATATGTGGAGCCGGTGTCCGAAAGCATCGCTATCGGTGAGGGAGCGGTAAATGTACTTGTATACAGGCTGGCGGCAGGCTATATGGCTCTCGCTATCTATAGAAGTAGCGGCGTGATAGATTCTGAGAGAGCTGTGGAGCTTGCACGGGAGCACTACTTCACACTACTTGTTGGCCGCTAGCGTGTAAAGCCATGCCCCTCTATAACCGCCCCGTTATAGAGCTGACCACTGTGCCGGGTTTGGAGAGGCTGCTTGTCGGAGAGTTGGGGGACTACCACGTTAACTATAGGCCTCTTAGCGGCAGGGTCTATCTCGACTCAGCCGGGCATAACATTGATGTGAGGAGACTGAGACTGGTCGAAAACGCGAGGCTCCTTCTCGGAGAATCCGGTGATCTAGGGGAACTCTTGGCTGACGTGATGCCCCTCTTCATCGAGTATGGGCGAGGGTTAAGACTCTTCGCGGTACACGCGGAGAGGGTCACCAAGGATATCGACGCCACCTCTGTGGACATAGCAAGGACGGTGGGAAAGGTGATTGAGGAGGAGACGGGTATGAGGGTCTCTCTGGACGCTCCAGACATTGTTTTCTACGTGGAGTATGAGGGGGGGCGCTATAGAGCGGGGGTAGATATCACGCCTTACAGGGGGCTGCGTGATAGGCCCTACAGGGTCTTTGTACACAGGACAGCGTTAAACCCTGTGATAGCAGCCGCCATGTGTATGCTGGCCGGTGACGCAGAGACTATATATGACCCTTTCTGTGGGAGCGGGACAATACCCCTAGAGTGTGCCTCCCAGGGGAGACGCCTTGCCCTGGGATCCGACGTGACCGCACGCTTTGTGCGGGGCGCGGTGCTCAACGCCAGGCTTTCCCGCATGTACGGTCAGACACACTTCTTCTCAGCCGACGCCCTTCTCACGCCCCTCGCCGGCGACATAGACGCCATAGTGTCTAACCCGCCCTTCGGGCTTAGAGAGCGAGCCCTGGGCGGGCTCCGGAGAATCTACAGGAGCATTTTCCGCACGGCAGCCCGGCTCAACGCCCCCCGAATAGTTCTTCTGACCCCGAGAGGCAGGCTCCTTGCAAGCGCCTCAAGGGGGAGCTCCTATGTGCTCGCCCAGAGGCTGCCAATTATTGAAGGAGGGTTACGCTCCTCGATCTACATTTTTCTACGATCCTGAGTCTTCGCCGCCGATGGGAAAGTAGAGCTCGGCGAGCGCTTTTCCTAGACGCTTTATCTTCTCACCGGCCTCAGAGTCGGCTGATATAAGCACTATAGAGCCCGCGCTGTCATACACCTCATCAAGCAGTTTAAGAACTCTCCCGGAGAGCACCTCGTCGAAGAGCAGGTCGTCTAGGAGGAGGAGCTTTTTTACGCCGCCCCACGAAGCTGCCCTACCGACCTCTTCGAGGCCCACTGCAATCTTCCTATCACCCCGTGAGAGCCTAACCAGGAGCTCGTCCACGTTTTCCTCCTCGAACTCCCTTCTAACCTCGGAGAATATCTCTCTTACATCCTCCCGCCTCACAAGCTCGTAGATACCCGCCTCTCCCCCCTCATAGACCTTTACATACCTCGTAGGCTTTACGCCGTGACGCTGAAGAATAGTGTCAACTATTGGTTTCACGTGCTCAGGGGCCGCTACGATTATGGCACTAAACTTCGAGGCATCATATGTCTCCAGGATCCGGGAGAGAACCCTCTCCAATAGAGGCTCGACGCGCTCCCGGAGGCTCTTCTCACCTTCTCTCCGGCTTGTATGAAGCGGGATAACAGCTTTTACATCTATACCTATCGGTGTGACGATACCTACTGCAACCTCACCCTCATCTATGGAGAGCAGCAGGATGCGCTTATAGTGCTTCGAAGCCCTCTCGAGGAGTAGCTCTTCAAAACGTGTAAGACTTCTTTCCTTCACGACCTTTATACGGTCGCCGACGCCTACGACCAGGGTATGATACGCCCCCTTAATGTGGAGGGTCTCGGGCGCATCTATTACACGCCCCGTGAGCCTAAGTGTCTTGGAGAAACGCTGGTACCCCTTCTTCTCGACTACTATACCTAGGTACACCTTTACCCTCTCCCCCCTCTCACTCCCAGACTCCCTCTCTATTTTCAGCTGTCGTGTAGTATAGCCGTAGACCTTGTCTCCACGCCTTATAAAGAGCGCAAGATAGTATAGATCCTCGGGCGTTTCAACTAGAAGCTGGACAGCGCCAGACCTCTCATCACGCTCCAGAACCCTCATCTACTCACCTCATAGAGGCCTATGATATCCTCTACCTCGGAGAGAACCTTGGCGGCCACGACCCACGCATCAAGGGGTATAGGCGCTATAGACACGTGCTCTCCCCCGAGAGACTCCACTTCCCTGCTAAAGGCTCCCCTCTGGAAACAGCCTATGGCGACGGCGGGACGCGAGTACTCGCTCAGGAGAGCTGCGAGACGTCTAGGCGACATATATTTTCCCCTCTCGTCCATCACGACTAGGAAGTCGATCTTCAGGTCGTCCAAGAGGGATGCTACGCCGCCGCCAATCTTTTCCATTAAGGCTTTCCCCTTTAAAGGTACTCGCCCATGGTGTAGGAGCTGCTCCATAAGCCCTACAAACCTGTTATAGTTGCGTGGTATACGTGTAGCGCTGTCCACGCGTATTACCACGCCACTATAAGTGTGAATAAATGTTCTAAGAAGGCCACGCCTGTTGAGAAGCATGCCCTGGGATACTAGGAGTGAGACGTGGAGTATATCGGGTCTACCACGCTTCCACCACTCCTCGAGCCGGCGCATAGAGCTGTAGTGTATGGATACGTCTAGCAGTGTTTCACCGGGCTTCTTGCCTCGGCGCCTGGCATGGGCAACCACATCTCTCTCCCCCCAGAGAGCTTCAGGCACCGTTTCGAGGCCTGAGTCAACGTAGAGTAGGGTAAGGATATCCACGATAGATGTTATACCGTTGGAGCTATATAGTATGCTGGCACGCTATCCCACCGGGGCCTGTATTGAAGGAAAAAAGGTTTGTGAGAGACCTTGCACGCCAGCGTATACGGTGGCTTCTTAGCATAGCCGATAAAGTTCACAGGGAGGACCCCGGGTTGGCGGACAGATACGTAAAGATAGCGATGAGGCTAGCACAGAAGGCCCGCATACACTATCCCCCAGAACTTAAGGCGCGGGCATGCCGGAAATGTGGAACCTATCTTGCACCGGGCGTGACGGCGCAGGTACGTATACTGGGTGGAGGTAGGGAAAAATACGTGGCGGTAAAGTGCCTCAAATGCGGCTACCAGCGGAGATACCCGCTTGGAAGGGACAAGCGTAGGGAAGGCACACCTTGGATACACCTATACCTATATAAGGAGAAAAAATATATGCGGCGCCCCTAGCCATAAAATGGGCCGGGGTGCCCGAGTCCGGTCCAAGGGGGTGGATTGCTAATCCATTGTCCGGACGGACGCCCGGGTTCAAATCCCGGCCCCGGCGCCACAACTTGCCTCTCCCGATCTCTTTGTATATACATGGTTGTTCAGGTAGGGTTTCGCTCTTTTTATTATCTTCCGGGGGCTCCTCGTAGATATGCAAGTGTCCAACAATCTCATTAACTATTTGGGCCACGTATCCCTACCGGATTGTGTAGTTAGTTTCCCCAGTACACGCGGTATCACCCCTCTTGTACGTGGCGCGGCACTTGGTCATGCAATACTTTAGAGGGCGGGTGTCTGCATAATGTTTTCAATGCTCTTCACTGTTCACGGCCGCTGCGGCACTCTTAGTGGTTTGCGGTGCGCCGCCCTGGACGTGTTTATAAGTTCTAGATAATGGGGTGGCGGTGAAATCGATGTATGCGTGGAGGAGTTACTACCTTGTACTAGCTGGCGCTCCTCCCCCTCAGGGTGTGTTGCTTTTATCCCAGGTTGACGAGATAGTGAGGAGGCTTGTTAGCCCCTTTGTTGATCTGGTCGCTTTGCTTGTGGCTCTGGCCTTCGGCCTCGGGATACTGGGCTTCATCTTTCTGCTTGTTCATGGTGCTCTGAAGTGGACCGTGGGCGGTAGCTTCGGTCGGAGCATGGCATTACAGACCTTTATGAGGGCGGCTGAGGTTCTCGCGATAATACCTCTCATGTTCTTTGTGGTCACGGTGTTGAAGGGCCTAGGTTTTAAGGAGCTTGCGGTGGTGGCGGATATACTCTTGAAGCTTCTCAATAGAGGCTGGGAGCTTATAGTAAGTTCCCTCTAGAAAGGGAGGCTTATGACGCTGCCTGGGACAGCCTATATAATCTATGCCCTCGCTGTGGCATTCTATGCTGCGCTGGGCGCGGTCTATTGGTTTCTCGGCCGCCGCTACTCTGCCGTCAGCTATTTTGAGGACGCGGTCATGGTTCTCCTCTATATTTTCATCGTATTGTTCATCGATCACCTTGTAAGCGAGGTGTCGACCTATCTAGGGGTGTCTCTCCCCCAGGGGGAGGGGGTATATGATTCGTTGGTGGCGGCGGCCTCGGTATTCGAGGACGCCCGGCAGTTCACTATAAGGTGGATACTAGCTGTAGCGTCTCTTAGGGCCGCCCTCTCTTTAACGCCGCTGACGTCGCCGCTCTCCTATGTGCTGGGAAGTGCAACTAGTTGGAGTATGACCGTGTTTAACATGTGTGCGGTAAGCTTTCTCTTCTATACCGTCGCTACGAGGGTGTATGCGGAGTATTACCCCGTTATGTTGGCGATAGGCGCTATGTTGACGCCTGTTCCGCGTGCAAGGAGTATAGGGGGAGCGCTCCTCGCGCTGGTTATGGTATATACGCCTGCGCTCCTATACTATGCGCATATAGTGCAGCAGGCTCTCAGCTCGCTACCCCAGCCACCCTCTATTAACCCGGTGGAGTGGGCCAATATAGCCGCTCTTGCATCGGATGCTGCGATCCCACTTGCGGATCTCTTTGTGAGGGGGCTGGTGATAGTGTCTATAGCTGGGATAATCGCGGGCGGACTTTCACGTATACTAGCAGGCACGTATACTCGCGTGAAGTTTGGGGTGTGAATGTTGTATTTCTACTATGTTGTCCTTGCATTAACATATGCGATATATTATGCATATTATTTTATAAATCCTTTATTTAGAGGAGGTAAATATGAGAAAGGCTTAAAGAAGATTTTTTCATCCACTTTTTATTTTATATTATTAATAATTATATTTAATATTGATCATTTTTCCAGCCTTCTCGGTGAACCAGCATCGATGTTCAGCCCCCATCTCGCGGAGAATGCCTTGCAGAAGTACATCGAGGTTAACCATAAAACCCTTGGAATAATAGTCGATGTTTCCTGGTTTATAGCTATCTACGATATCGCTGTCTCGGTTTTTGCGGTTTTTTCACCACCCTTCTCTACACTTCTTGCAGTAGCCTATAAGCCCTATACGCATGTGCTGCTATCTACGCTTGAGGGGGCATCGAGAGTTGTAGCGTCAATACTTCTCCTGTCTTACTCTCTCTACTACCTCATAGAAATAGGGCTCTCGCTGAGAGAGCCGCTAGGTGCTATGGCGGCGCTCATAATCCCCTCGGAGACAAGGCATGTGGGCAAGGCCGCCCTTCTCTTATATATAGTCTTGCTAGTAATTTTGCCATATACTGTAAACACGTCACTGAGTAGGGTGAACTTTGACTACGGGGAGGTATTGTCTGTTTTAGGGGCCATATCTACTCCTCGTGCCTTAGATAGCGTGGAGGTGGATGTACAAGATGCCTCAGGCGTGCCTCTAAGGGCACCCGTTATATTATTTCTACGAAGCAATGAGACATACATCGCCTCAACTATACATGGGAGGAAAACCCTTGTTCTCCCGAGAGGAGTTTACCATGGTGCCGGCGTGTGCATATACTGGCTCAACTTCTCCAACAGTCCATGCTGTTATAAAAGCGGATATAGGGAATGTTATGGTTGCTACGTAACCCCTATAATCAATACATCTTCTCTTCACAGAATAGTCGCTAAGATTCCCTTCAAGCCAGTACCGTGTAATGGTAGTGAGGGTGTAGCAGGCCTTTTCTACAAAGAAGAGGGTCCTCCGCCGAGATATGAGCCTGGGAGGATAGTATTCACTCTGTCGCCCTCTGTAACATATCTAAGAGTGAGAGTTGTTGGGGGAGGATTTAAGGTCACATATAGCAATGTGTCCGGCTGGGTTGTATATTACCGAGTCTCCGGGGGAACAGGAATCTACACGGGTGCGTGTGATGTCTCGGTTCTAGAGAACTATTACTTCTCTACCAGGGACTGGATTGAGAGAAGTAACCCGGGAATATACGGCCATAATGCTTCTCCAACTATAGGTAGGGAGGGTGCAGTTAGTGAGTATACACTCGAAGTGTTTCTCGTAAAAACAGGTAATGATACTTCGTTATGCCCACGCGGACCCAATGTAACGGTGACTCTCTATGGGAGTGGGTGCTGGAACCCTAGGCTGGCCTACGTGGATAAGTGGCCTTTAATAGGGGCTCTGATGGATTTTGTGAAACATATAGAAAATTATGTTTCTTCTAGCTATAAAATAATAGTTTTCACATATACTATATTTATATTATGGTCAGCGATGTTGAGTGTGGTCCTCTGGTCTTCTATTACTTATCCGATAATAGATTTTGTGAAAGATGCTGTGTGGTCTTTTCAACGTGTGAATTTAGTCAATTTTAGGCCTAAGATCGCTGATATTATTAATAGAGAAAAGAAGAGAGATGGAGGTGATCATGGGAAACGAGGGTTAAGTTCCCTTCTACTTCATAGGCATGAGAGAAAAATTGTAGAAAATATCAAGGAGGTAAATGAGAAAATACAGTATACTTTACTGTTGAGGAGGAAGACAGGTGAAGTTGAAAGATTACTAAGAACGCCAACTCTTGTCGAAAAGTACGAGCCTAGAGATCTGAGGGAGCTTCTCTACTTTATGGCTGGCAACCAGGTTTTGCTCGAAAAACTACCTCCAGTGTCCAGGGGTGTCATTAAAAGTTACCCAGGGTATCTGAACATAAAGAGCCCGCTACTCTATAATCCTAGGCTGAGAGAAGAGGTTGATAAGGCCCTCATATACTACGTCAGTGCCCTAAAGTACGGTGTTGATATTCCCGGCGCTATGAGAAGATTAGTAAATGTCAGGGAGTCTCTTATCCGCTACCTAGAAGAAAATGGCAAAAAACTTTTTGTCGGCGCCCGCTCTGCAGAGGAGCTGTATGATGCACTAGCTTCGAGCAGGAAGATCCCTGACATTGATTATATGTTGCTTGCGCTGGCGATGAAGGCGTACGAGGATGGGGGTATACAAGCGATATACACTGTTCTTTCGCCTAAAATGCTGTCTACTTTAATAGGGAATATTCTCTCCAGATATAGGATATATAGTTTTAACTATGACCAAAATTTCATTGATAAAATAAAGAAATTCAAGGAGGGTGAAGGCCTGTGAGGAGACTTTCAACAATACTTTTCGCCGTGGCACTGGTATCGCTCATACTAAGACAGGTTTTGCTCTCACTAGCTATACTATACTTGAGTTTTATTTTGTCATGGAAGGATATACTGCTCTGGCTTTACTCTTTTAAGTACGGGATCCCCTATCCTCATGTTACTGGCAGGGGAAATATCGCACATCTCGACCTGGGCTTCCTCTCCAAGTATTCTATAGTCTACGAGGTTGTCACGGCGAGGCACACGGTAGAGGATCTCACAGCAGAGGATCTATGGAGGATAACGAAATTTTATATGGCGGGCATTCCTCTCTCCGAGGATATAGCTATAACACATGTTGCGCTGAAAGACGGGCAAGACTATAGGTACTATATCAAGATCGACGTCTTCACGGATGATCCAGCGAGAGCGGAGAGTCTATCCTCAACGATCTCCTCGTTCAAAAAGGTCGTAGAGAACAGCGGCCTAGGTATAGAGCCCGTAGACTATGATAGATACCTGGATAGCGTTCTCTCCCATGTCGGGCTCGGCGAGAGAGGCATAGCAAGGGGGCTGGTTATCGATGCTTCTCTGGCATTCCTAACGGCATATCTATTGATAAGTGGGGGATACATAGTGCTGCTCTTCCTACTCCCTCTCTTACCGCTGGATATAGCTACAACGGTGCTGAGATCGATTGCGGGTAACCATAGGCATGTCGTAGTGGCAAAGCCCTTCTACTCTCTAGGAAAGAATCTATCCATGGAATATGTCGTAGACGAGGATATAGTATACCATAATGCAAGGAGTATGTACACTTTTGTATCGACTACCAAGTCCCTTCTCCTAGCGTGCTCTCTTAAAAGGCTCCCGGCCTACACGAAGGAGAGGCTCGGGAAACGTGCTTATTCTCTCTACGAGCTTGGGACGGCGCTCGATAAGCTGAGTCTACTAGCGAAGAGCAAGTTTCTCTACGAAGTATTAGATAAGAGGCTGAGGAGAGGGGAGAATATCTATGAGGCAGCGCTAAGATATACTGCATCGAACACGGAGGCTCTATCATCCATTTTAGACGCCGCGGGTCTCGTCACCGGGCCGGCTAGGGATGGCGGATGGAGCCTGTATACACTCTTCTAGACGCTACAACTCCTAAAGGACGGCCACGGAGGGATCTAGAGCCGTGGCCTGTCACGACGACATCCACCCTGCTCCACAGCGGCGCCGGCTGCTCTAGAAACACTGTTAGGGGATAGCTGGCTGGCTGTCTAGCGTAAAGGCGCCCGTCTTCAGCGTAACCCTCGACGTAGAGTCTACGGAGAACTGTGCCTTTTGGCGCGAGCCTTCTAAGCATGGCTTTATCGAACACCCTTCTCACCCAGAGTTTGAACCCCCTGTACTTTCTCCTAGGAGGACGCCACTTACGTAGAAAAAGCGGCGTCCCCTCGAGTACCGCAACTTCTCTTATATTCACCCGCCTGATGAGGAGCCCGCTACGGAGTATCTCTTCGAGGAACAGCCTATATAGCTTCAATGTTTCCCCACTCTCCCCGGGTAGACCTAAGACGAAGTTGAGCCCCGGCAAAAGCTCGGGAAGCCCGGTCCACCCCCTGGTTCGCCCCACCTCGTTCACGGCCTCGATAGCCTCCAATATTCCAACTCTCTCTACCCCTAGGTTGTTCTCCTCAACCACTGAGGGGTCTATGCTTTCCACGCCAAACGCCAGCGTATCACCCGGTGTATGCCACCTAACGATCGCTTTGAGCGCCTCCCCGGCCTCCTCCCTATAACGGGCAATGGTCATGGGATTGGCATTATCCACATGGAGGACCTGCACACTAGGAGCAACCCTCCTAATCCCTCTGAGGAGGCTAGAAAGGGCACTGGGGTTTGGTCGCGGGTACTCCACTCTGTTAACCTCGGCTGAGCCATAGACGAGGATATCACTCTGCCGCCCCAGTCTAAATCCTCTAACACCAAGCCTGTAGAGTATTGACACCTCCTCTACTATGTCTCTCGGGGATCTCATAATGACTCTACCATACCTGGGCTCGATACAAAATGAGCATCCGCCGCTAAGCCACCTCGGGCAGCCACGGAACGTCTCAAGCTCCACTATTAGGTTCAGTCCGTGATTAGGATGCTGAAGAACTATTCTCGCCCCCCTTACAGCAAAGCGAGAGGTTAGCGAGAAGTCTCGTCTAACAGCGTACGGGTTAGCCGCCGCCACCCCATCCTTCACAATAGCGTAGATGACTATCTCGGGGTCTCCAGGTATAACGACGTCATATACGCCTTTCCTCAGGCTTTCAGTACCAGCATCTCCATGCCAGAAACCGAACCTCGCGGCAGGACCTACCAGAATCTTCTTCGGGCCACTTATGACGCGAGGGATCCTCAGTACCTCCTCACGTGTTATGGGTGTACCTCCAAGGTAGCGGCCTGGGACGACGACACCGGCAATAACCACCAGGAAATCGGCCCTTGATGCCAAGCCGGCAAAACTCGACCATCTTCCACGTACCTCGTCTATAGTGAAGTAGTCTACCCTTGCATGTTTATCTGCACTCCACACAGCCCCTGCTATATACCTAGCATAGACGTCCATATACGGAGGTACACCGAGACCCGCGGGCTCATCCGTATATCCGTCAAGGATCACCACGTGAACCACTATAACCCTCCCCGCCTATCCAGCCTCGCCTCTCTACCCTCTCACCACTATATAGTCTCACACCCTTCCCATCGACGACGCGACCTATGACAAAGCCGCCCATAGCAGAGAGGGCCTCATCTACCTCTTCCCGAGGAACAGTGTAGATGAACTGGTATTCCTCTCCACTAAAATACAAGGCGTCCTCAGCGTCGCCTCCACATTCCACGAGAAGTGGGTGAAGCGGTACATCTTCGACTACGATACCAACGTTTGAAGCCTCCGCGAGTAGATGAAGGCTTACCGCCAATCCATCACTATTATCTATAGAGGAGGTAGCAGTAGACAACACTCTCAGCCAAGGCTCTAAATCCGGGAGACGTGGCCGCCTAAAGGCCCTCACAGCCTTAGCGTAACACCCACCCTTATACCCCCTATACAGCACAGCCCCTATACCGAAGGCTCCCGTGGAGAGCACAAAATCGCCGGGCCTGGCACCGCGTCTTCCCACATACCTCCTAGCGGGTCCAGCGACAAATACGCTCGCCCGGAAGCCGTCTCCCTCGGCGACATCAGTGTCGCCACCTATAATCTTGCACCCCATTTCCCTGCAGAACCCGCTTGCACCACGGAGAAAGTCCCTATACACGTCCCCCATGTACCAGCGTGGAATCCTCACGGCGACCAAAGCCCACATCGGCTTACCGCCCTTTACTGCTACATCGCTACATGCACCCAGCATGGCCCGCCACCCTGCATCTATAGGAGAGAGAAATGGGTACCAGTGAAGCTGCCCATCAAAGGCGTCCACATTTACTATAATGTTCTCCTCAACTATCAGAGAGGCATCATCGCCCCAGGCCCCAAGGAAGTCTAAAGTCCATCTCACATAGCTCTGCTCCACGGTTATAGAGGAGGCAGGAGGCTAGAAAAACGATTCCTCGTTTCCGGTTCTAGGCATTCTCTAAAAGCTCTCTCTTAATCCTCTCATAACCCTCTATGATCTTGGAGGATGTAACCATCAGCGGTACGCTTAGCGTGCCATACTCTAGGAGTATCCAGCCGCGAAGACGTTTCTCGTCAACGTCGATAACTTTTATGTTCTTCCCGTCCTTCTTCGCCTCTATCTCCTTTATAAGCCTCCTCGAGGGCTCGCTGTCGTCCACGTATAGAACGATCTCTCCGCTCCCCCTATTCGCCATATCCTCCACACCTATTTTCTGCATACCTATCACCATAGCTTTTAGCGTCGCACATAGTCTGTAGGAAACACCCTATCGCACTTCTAGGGTTGTATCAACGTAATACGTAACCCTCGTTACTGGAAGAATATTCTGTGTACATTAGATATATACGAGAATTTTGAGTATATCACCTAAATTAAGCAACAGCAAAAGAATATATTATATGCCAAGTATAAAAAACACCTTTGGGGTATATCATAATGGTCAGGCCATGACGAATAACCTTGTAGCCTTTGCTACCGGGATTAGTGGTAGCGGAAGGTTAAACACGTTAGAGAAAGTCGCAGAGCTCGACAAGAGGTTTCATATAATAGATATAGGCACTAAGATGTTTGAAAAATCACGTGCCTTAGGTATAAATATCCAGGAGAGTAAAATATTGGACATGGATCCGCTCGCACTGGATTATCTGCGTGCAGCAACCTTTGAAGACGTGTTAAGCGATATAAAGGAGCTTGGTGAGGAGGAAGCCGTAGCCATAAGCACGCACACCTGTTTTAGGTGGAAAAAGCATCTTACACATGCATTCAACTTCTACTATTTAAATAGACTTGCACCGGATATTTACATTAACATAGTCGACAGTATACATTATATCTATACAAAGCTCCAGAACAACGCTGCGTGGAGAGGCAGGCTCTCCCTGAAAGACTTGCTTGTCTGGCGCGACGAGGAACTGTTCATAACCAAGATGCTAGCAGAGTATAGGAGAAAGCCGTTCTACCTCTTCTCTCCTCGTGAAGATCCCGAGATGCTGCGCCGTATAATATTCGATGTGGAGCTAGCTAGAAAGACGGGTAGGAGGCCTGCTAAGAAGGCTTACCTAAGCTATCCGATCACCCACGTAAAGGGCCAGGAAGATGTTATGCGTAGCAAGGACGAGGTAAAGAGACGGCTCAAGGAGGCTGGTATAATAGTGTTTGACCCGATAGCTGTTGAGGACCTGGAAGTCGTTGATCTAATGGCCGAAGCAAAGAAGGCTGGCAGGGACTACATCGAAGTAGAGGTGGACGGCTACACGGGGAGAATAAGTATAGGCGACATACTATCTGCGCTGGATGACATTAAAGACCAGGTAGTGGCGAGAGACTATCAACTGATAATGCAGAGCGACATGATAGTAGTCTTCTACCCCACCAGTACCCTCTCTCCGGGCGTGCTAAGCGAGGTAAACTTCGGGCATACCCATAACAAAGATGTCTATGTGATATTCCCCTTCGGCGCCGTAAGCCCCTTCCTAGAATACTATACAACAAGGATCTTCAAGAGTGTAGATGAACTCCTAGAATACTTCCGCGACGAGGGAATCATTTCTTAGACTCAACGCCGCGCCGTCACATAATTTATTTAACGATATAGGTATCCACTAAGAGCCGTGGCTACTCCTACCAGTCTATCCCTCAGAGCGCTAACCCTACATGTAATGGACCTGTCTCCACGAATCCTCGAGGAAACTATCTCATCCTTCGTGGAAAAGGCCGAGGAAGTAAAGAGAAGCTTCGCAATAGACACCCTCAGAGTAGTCACGCCGAGCACCACTCCCTACCAGATGAGGGAGCATGCCGCCCTGCTACAGAGATATGCCGACGACTACGACATAGATATCTTCGCCGTCCCCCTCAACTACCTGGAGACCCCCCAAAATATAGTAGAAGCGTTCAGCGAGAACCCGGGCCTCTACACGAGTATACCCTATGTGGACGGCTCGGAAAGGAAAATCTATAGCCTGCTACTTGCACTATCTGAAGAGTCATGGCTCTATCCCACACGTTTCGCCGTGGCTTTCGGTGAACGCTATAATACACCGTATTTTCCGGTTACAGAGACTAGATCCGAAGGCGTGACCGCCAGCCTTCTTTATACACGCCTATATAGCGACCACGTAGATAACCTAGCAGAGATAAAGGAAGCACTATATAGTGTTGCAAAACTACTAGGGAGTATCTACAGCGACTTTCAGGGTATAGACTATTCTCTAAGCCCCTGGATGGAAGAGAGCGTCGCAGCGGTTGTGGAAAGAAAGGCTGGGATACAATTCACACTTCCCGGGACAATAAGCGCCATAAGGGCCATAAACAGCGAACTTGAGGATATCTCGAGGAACGCCGGGATAGGGTATAACGAGATAATGTTACCGTTGGGGGAGGACAACAGATTAAAGGAGCTTGCAAGAGCCGGCCAGCTTCGCTTTAGCCATTTACTTTCATACACGGCTTTCTGCGTGGTCGGCCTAGATATGGTGCCCATACCCGACACGACAGACATCGAGGTCGTGGCCGGAGTGATTAGAGACCTAAAGAGCATTTATCTGTTGAAGGGCAGGTCTCTGGGCATGCGTCTTATACCGGTAGGGGTGGAAGAGGGAATGGACGTTGATCTAGGTATTTTCGGCGCTACGCCCGTGCTAAGCCCACTTTTCTGATCTGGCAAGCCCTAGTCTATAATAAGTCGGGCACGCCTTTCTATTAACCCCCTCCCCTTAAGTTAAGGCTTCTCTTCTACACAAAAACTAGATATGGCGGGCCCGCCGGGACTCGAACCCGGGACCTCCGTGCCCCCGCGTTCAACCGCGAGGGGCTCTGCGGCTCGCTTCCTGGGCCTGCCCACCCCCGTGGAGTAGTATTGCCTGTTGAGGTGATAAGGATTTCGTAGAATATTTTATTATTACTATATTAAAATATTTCCTATTTATTTACATAAGTAAAAAATTATTATGACTCTATGTCTTCTATCCACATTATGTCGAAGATGAGGCAGACATTAACGGAGAAACAGATAGAGCTACTCCAGTTCCTCTACGAACGTAGCCAGCCCTTAAAAGTGTTCACGATAAACGAGACGCAACAGAATATTTCCGAGAAGCTGGGGATTTCGAGGCAGGCACTGAACATCCACCTGCGCCGCCTCAAGGAAATGGGGCTTATACGGACGGGTCGTGGCTTTATAGACCTCACGGAGAAGGCATTAGAGGTTCTGGGGAAGAAGCCTGGGGACGCGTTTATAGCCTTGAAGATAGAGCCGCACAAGAGGAGTGAGGCATATGAACAGTTGAAGAGACTGAACGTGGATAAGATATACCGTGTCACAGGCGATATAGATGTGCTTCTACAGCTCTCACAGTCGAGCCTGGACGAGGTTCTTAACAGGATAAGCAACATAGACGGCGTAAAGGAAACCAGGACCTACGTTGTGATAGAACTCGTAAAGTAGCTAGAGCGAGAGTGACTCTAAGAGTTGCGCCAAGTCTCTCTCTTGTTTATACCTCCTCAGGATGTCTAGTATAGACTTCTTATCTAAGCCGAGTGTCTCTCTAAGCTTAGTGGAGAGCACGCCCTCTCTAGCGAGGATTGAGAGGAACTGTGTCAAGTTGCTTCTACTCCTGTTAAAAGTTGCCGACTCGAAATCTAGTATATAGGGTGTCCGTCCCTCCACAAGTATGTGTTCCCCGGGCCGGGAAAGCTCATTATGAGCTATTCCGGCTTCGTCTAAGGAGTAGAGTTGAAACACTATTTTCCTGAGAACCTCTTTGATCTCCTGCGGATCCTCTGTTTTCTCCAGCCAGCGGTAGAAGGGCTCCCCCTCTACCAGCTTCCACACAACCATGTTCCTTGAGGCAGCCAGCAGGGGAGGACCCACGCCATACCTGTTAGCTAGGCGGAGCATTCTAGCCTCTCCCAGTAGTGTCACCCTGTTAGCGTCTAGACGTCTAACCTTTACCGCTGCCTTTAAGCCTCCAAGGTGTTCCGCTGCCAAAACTATTGCGGTAGTGCCCTTTCCGACGACAGGGATTCCTCTTATTACGTGGCGGCCTCCTCTGAGAAAACACCTTACTCCCAGGAGTTTCGCCTCAACAAGGCGTCTGACAAAACACTCCTCAGTGGGGAGGGGGTAGCACAGGAGTAGCCTCAGCTCTTCTTCTTCATAGCCGCACAGTAGATCCATGAGTACCCCTCCTCCAGCCATTTATACGCCTGGGGGCAGTTTTCCGCTACATATCTCTCGCTACGAATCCTCCAGGTGAACCGTCTATCTAGCGAGAGTACTGTCCCCGCTACATCCGGGAATCTCTTTACCCGGCGCTCTATAAGCACCGTCCACCTCCCACCTACAATGGATATAGGGGCGAGTTTTCTCGACCACTTTTCTAGGAAGGGGGCCGTGTTCTCAGAATATACGGGCGGACCCCTGTGTAGCTCCTTAGGGGGGAGACTTGGTGGAAACACCTCAAAGATGATGAGCGCCGCATCGTTACAGAGGAAGACCCTGCTTCTTAGCACGGTAAAACCCGCTTTTTCCGCGGCTTTTAGTATCCTCCTACGCTGTCTCTGGGCGATCCCCGCTCTTTCTTCTCTTGGACGTGCCCCGCCATCCCTGAACAGGATTTCTACAATGTACCTGCGCACATGCCGGTCTACTACGGGTTTCGCATCCACGTAGCTGTGCGGCGAGAATACACAGCAAACCCTTTCAGGGCTCTCCGAGGCGACCCTAGCCATGCCTATAAGCTGGTGTAGGGCTTCCAGGCTTACGGCAGCCGCGGCGTTCCTCCTGGGATCTACGGGATCCACTACTACCAGGGGGGCCCTGGTGTCCGGGACGGCGGAGGGAGGTATCACTGTTTTCCATGGTCTCCACCTGGCAGCGGCCCCGAGAAACTCTAGTAGGCCGCCATAGTGTATCGTGAGGATCTCGCAGAGGTATCCGGAGAACCCTTGTACCTCTATTTCGGCGCCATAGAGGTAGTATATTTTCAGGAGTTTCTTCAAAAGCCGTATATCGCTCTTTAGGGACGGATTTTTCTCGAGAGCACTTTTCACGTAGAGTGTGTGTAGCCGGGTTCTGTCAACAGGGGTCTTTACCTCGCTGTAGTGGTTTACATAATACGCTGGGACGACGTCAACCTCTACACCGTCTACGAGTATAAGCGTATAGTATGGGTGTGCCGCGTAACGGGCCTCTACGCGTGCGTCGAGGAGAGACGCAGCGGAGTATACGATATCCCTCGTAACAGTCTTCAAGGTCTCCAGGCTCGACTCCGGGGAAAAATATAGGAAGAGGTCTAGGTCGTATTCGCCTGACAGCCACGTGTCCTTTGCGTAGGAGCCCTCGAAGCCTACGTGACGTATAATGTCGCTATAGGGCTCTGCGAGCCTTTTCATAGTTCCAAGGATTCTTCTGGCTATTTCATCAACTCTAGCTCTTTCATCGTCGCTGGGTGTTATGGAGTATAGAAGATTATTAAGACACTCAGGAAAGGTCATAGCGTTCTACCACATCGTAGATGGGGCCTCTCGGGGTCAGTGTGCTCTTCACTAGTAGGAACTCTCTGGCAGAGATTTTGCCGAAGATGTCGCTACTATGCTTCTCTAATACTCTCCTAGCAGAGGGTGTAACCCTTCCCTTCACCCTGGCAATGGTCAGGTGTGGGTGAAAGGCTTTGCCGCTCTTTCTGACTGATGCATGCCGCATAAGGATGTCTTCTATCTCCGACGCTAATCCTTCGAGCTGGGAGGCGCCCTCGCTTACACCTATCCATATGACGCGCGGCCGCTCCATAGATGGGAATGCGCCTAGGCCTCTCAGGTCTATGTCGAAGCTCCGACGTTTTATGTCATTCAGGGCTCGCTGTATACGCCTGGCCTTCTCCTGCGGCACTTCTCCTATAAATTTCAGTGTGAGATGGAGGTTCTCCGGTTCAACAAACTTGGCTCTGAGGCCAGCGGCAGCCAGGTCCTCCTGGAGCCTAGCGATTCTCCCGACTATTACGGGGTCATCGAGTTTTATTGCTACGAAAAGTCTCAAAAGGTTACGGGTCATCTCTTTTCTTTTTCTCCTCTATCCATTTATTGATTACCTCACAGGTAAGGGCGCTCTCGAGGTTGCTTTCACAGCGCGGCAGTTCGGGGCAGAACATGCAGGGTATGTCGTCGAGGAACCCGGGTATAACTATACGCGCCTTCATCATCGTGGCTGGTTTGAGGATGTAAGTCTTCCTCCCCTTGTAGATGATTTCCTTCCTGGAAATGATTCCTTGTTGTTCAAGCCGCCTGATGATCTTTATTCCTCTCCTACTATCTAACCCTATCTTCTTCCAGAGTTCTCTCTGTACAACTCCCTCTTCGCCGGCTTTACGGACGATGTCTATGATCTCCTTCTCCGCCTGCTTATACTGTAGTGACCGTTGACTACTCGCCACCTCTCTCCGCCTAGCTGAGCGTTTTCCTCTAATATTTTCTGGGAGATCACCCATAAATGCCTTAAGTAGGAGAGCTGAATGCCTATGACAAGTGTATCTGCCCGGATTTTCCCCTTGTTAGAATTGTACTCTGAGGGTGGTGTATAAAATCTCGGCGTGGCTGCTGGCCACTAAATCCTACTTATAAAAAGATTTATTAAGTGGGCGTGGTAGGTAGCATGCTGTCTAAACAGCACCCAACGCTACACGGTGAACATATGGAAGACGGAAGTGCTCTTCCGAACGGCGAACTAGAAACGCTGCGGAGACAATTTCGTGAGCTCAAGCAGAGGCTTCAGGAGGTTTCTGAGAAGGCTAAGGAGGCGCGGAGGAACAGAGATATACTTAACGGTGAAGTGAAGAAGCTCTCAGCAGATATAAGAGATCTTAGAGAGCAACTCCTCGGGTTGAGGGATGAGTTATCTAAGGTTAGAGAGGAGAAAAACAAGTATTATGAGCAGATGCAGGAGCTCAAGGAGAGGCGCGCCGAGATAATAGAGGAGTTGAGAGAGAACAGGTCGAAAATTAAGAAGCTCCGCGAGGAGCTGAAGCTTCTGAGGAACCTGCTTGGCCCCAGGCGCTACGATGAGGAAGAGTTGCGTACACGTATCGAGCAGCTTGAATGGCAGTATCAGACAACCACGCTTCCCCCAGAAGCCGAGAAAGCTATTCTGAAGAAGATCCGCAGCCTAGAGAGCATTTACATCAACGTTAAGAGGATGAATGAGCTTAGGGCTGAGCTCGACGAGGCTAGGAGCCGTATAGCGCAGCTTAGGGAAGAGATAGATGGAATAAACGAGAAGCTCAAGGGTATCGTGGATAACTACCTTGCATTGAAGGAGAGGTACCAGGAGCTCAGAAAGCAGCGCGACGAGTTGATAGAGAAGATAAAGACGCTGCGTGAGGAAAGAGAGAAGAAGAGGGAGGAGGCCAACAAGTATCACGAGGAGTTCCTCCAGCTGGTTAGGGAGGAACGGTCTCTTAGAGAGGAGCTCGAAAGAGTATCTGTGCTGCTGAAGGCGAAGGAGCTCTCAAGGGTTATTGAGAGGAAAAAGAAGGTCATGTATGCGAAGGCTCTTGAAGCGTACGAGAAATACAAGCGTGGCGAGCCCCTATCTCTTGACGAGTTCAAGTTGCTCGTCGAGTTCAACATGCTGCAGCGTACGCCGGAAGCTGCGAGTACGGGTAGCGCCACCTAGCGCTAAGGAAATCGGCGGTACTACTCTTTTCCCTCAACAAGCCAGGTTGTCCTCTCGTAGTCTTCCCCGCCCATGTAGATCCCGTGGAGGCTGACATAGAGTTCGCTAAAGCCGGTGGCTCTTTTAGCGGATACAGGTATGAGAGGTAGAAGCTCCATGTATTCTCGTATCGACTGGTACATGCTGCGGATAAAGTATTTTTCCTGCTCAATGTCAGAGTCAAGTCTTTCAGGGTGTCTTATCCAGCCTATGAGGCGTTCTCTCTCCGGGGGGGAGAGGAGGTCTACTTTGTTCACGACGTTCACCTGGGGCAGCGTGAACCTGTGAAATATGGATGCCGACATGAGAAGCTGGGATATAAGGTCGCCCGGCCTGTCGATTATAACGGCGTCGCTCAGAAACACTGTTGCGCAACGCCTTTTCTCGCAGAGCAGGTCCACAAGGTATTTCCCGCTTTTCCTAAAGGCGAAGATCTCCATCTGGCCCGGAGTATCGATGAGGATGTACCCGTCACCAAGCTCTCCGATGCGGGCGTCTATTTCTGAGAGATGCTCTAGAAGGAGGTCCATGGATGCTATTATGGCGCCATTAGGGCCCAGCGCATACTTCTCCATAATCTCTCTCGTATACACGTATTCTCGGACATCCACGTCGGGTAGATATTCCAGGTTTTCTACTGCTGGATCCATGTTGACGCAGGAAGCAGGGGTTTCCTGGCTGGCGAGCCAGTCTCTAAATGCGGCCGTGAAAGTTGATTTTCCGGCGCCAGCAGGCCCCATCACATATACGAGGAACTGCATTGTTCTCCAGGCCCACGGGTTTAGATCTCTATCGTTATTTCCATTTTTCTGATGATCTGGGAGAGGGTGCGCCTAACAGTCGGCGGTGCTACGCCTGCGGCTTGGGCTATCCGGTGCTGCGAGATCCTATAGGAGAGCATTGTAACGAATAGGTAAATCACTGCCGCCGCTATGCTTTTAGGGCGTTTTCCCTGGAACTCCACGTCTCTGTGTATGCTTTCGACGAACGATATTATCTGTGAGAGCACGGGTGAGAGCTTCTTTTCGAGCCCTAGGGCGTTCAGAAGAGGCGGTATGTGTTCAGCGGGGCTACGTGAAGCGCCGGGGCTCTGCTTCACAATCCCCTTCCTTAGAAAGAGCATGTAGGTCTTGGCTATTGTCTTGCCGTTCACTCCGAGAGCCTCCTCCAGCTGCTCCAGCGGAATATAGTATCTACGGTGCTGCTTCGAGGCAACATATATTGCGGCCGCGATGAATGCTTTAAAACTGCGCCCCCTCAGCAGACCCATTTTACGGGCCTCGAAGAATATCCTCTTGGCATCTGCAACTATGTAGTCTGGCAGGTTGAGCCTCCTAGCGATCTTGTCTATCTCTCTCTCATAACGTTCCTGGTATCTCTTCTCCTTTAACTTGACGAAGCCACGTCTATGCTTCAGCCTCATCTCTCTCGGCGTGGTATCCGACCCCCTCTTTAGTTTCTCGGCGGTGGCTCTGCTAAGCTCTTGTTCCATCGAAAAGGAACGCCAATGCCTGCCCGGGTCTATTACCTCGTCCTCGAAGACGTATCCGCAGGTGGGGCAGTAGTATTCCCCCCTATTGGGGTCGTAGACGGGCACTATCTCTGCGCCACAGTTGGGGCATGTTTTTCTCAGCGGCGGTAGCCCTGCCTCCTCCGCAGCCGCCCACCTCTCCGCCCTTTCTCCCCCCTCCAATATAGCACCTTGCCTATAAGCGCCTCCGGCCTAATATTTTCATTTGATACTTTTACAAGTATGAAAGGCGATCCTACAGGGCCGATAATATCGTAGACGTAGCCTATGTGACTCATCTTGGAGTCATAAACCTTCTCGCCGACACGCGGCTTCTCAGAGGCTTCTACTACTAGGTTCTTGTTCCTTGTATAGCTGCGCACTCTCCCGAGGACACGCATAGCGTGTGAAGTATACTGGGGCCCTGTTATGCTTTGTGCAGGGGGCCGGGGAGCCATACTTATGAGCGTCCAAGGCAACCATGTCTTGGTGCCATCCGGTGGGCAAGGATAGGGAAGTTATCGCGAAGATGGCAGCTCTGCTGAGGCAAGGAGCCACTATGCTTGATACTACGTGTCCTAAATGTAACGTGCCATTATTCAGGTTGAAGAGCGGCGAGGTTATATGCCCGAAGTGCGGGCAACGCTTTCTCCTAGTAGGTTCCGACGAAGAGGAGCTAGAGGCTAGGAGTAACATTACGTTGCAGGGGCTTGAAGCAGCCCTCTCAAAGAAGGTAGGCGAGCTGGGCTTCATGTTGGAGGCCGCGGAGAATATAGAAGACGTTGCCTCAATAGGATCTACGTTAGAGACTCTGCTTAGAGTCCTAGAGGCCTCTAGGCGTCTAAGATACTCGGGGGGCGAGAAGAGTGATGAAACGGCGGATAGAGGCGGTGAAGAGGGATAGCTTCACCGGTGGAGTAGTGAACGTAGTCTATAGTGCTGCGAGATGGAGGCACCTGGCCTTCTTGAGGAGGGAAGCCGCCGGGGTTCTAGCCGCGCTTTGGGGGGAGGGGATTAGGGGGGTTGTAGTTGGGAGCGTGGCTAGAGGTGATGTGCACAGGGGTAGTGATATAGACGTTTTTGTCGAAGCTGGGACGCCACATTATATGGTTGAGAATGCATTATTGGAAGGCGGGTACACGATAGAGGAAGTACGTATTGTAAAGGCTACTCCTCGCTCGGGGCTAAAGATAACATACCATTTAGGTGGGGGGAGGAACGTCATATTACCTGTTTCCCTGGAAAATGCGGAGGAGGAAGAGTTCCCCAGGTATGCTGGAAGCATAGCCCTCGGAGAGCTTGAGAGGGGTGAGAGGGTGTGTGGTGTAAACAAGAGGTTATATTTCATAGAGCCTGTCCCAGAGGGCCATAGAGAGTGGTTTATCGTAGGTAGGGAGGCGGAGGCGGCTGCGAGGCTCGGTGTGAGCATTGGAACCGTGTTGTCGCGTGTTAAGCATAGGCTTAGGAGGTATAGAGGTGGTAGGAGGGGGCTCTACGTGGATATCACGGCGCCCTATGGCAGGCATGCAGTTATTCTCGGGAGGCTTACTGGGTGAGGTGACGGGCCTAGTAGGCGTCTATGCGGTACTGGAAGGAAGGCCTTATCTTGTCCTCCTCTCCCCTCTTCACGGAGTCGACGTATTTATCCAGTCCCTCAACAAGGTAGAGTTCCCTTATCCAGCTCCGCCTCCTATAAGCGTTCTTCTCACGGGGGTTGCTTATGTCAACTATCTCGTAGATCTTCGCGGTCTTACCCGGATGGTACCCTATTACACGCCCTACGCGTTGGATGAGTTGCCTCGTCTCTCCACTGCCCTCATATATCACTGCAACCTCGGCATCGGGCACTGTTATGCCCTCATCGAGAACCGTTGTCGTGACTATGACGTTTACCCGCCCTTCAAGGAATTTTTTAAATGCCATCTCCCTCTTCACGACGGGCGTTTCCCCTGTTATAATCTCGACCCTAGTCTTTCCTCTAAGTGCTTCATAGATCTTCTTTGCCGTCGAGAGTCTCTGAGTGAAAATTATAGTTTTCGCGCCCCGGTGTTTATCTAAGATTTTTAGGAGTGCCCTAAGTTTCTCCTCCTCTCCCTCGACGAATATCGCGTCAAAAACCTCTATGGGGGCAACCATCTTGAGCTTCAGCAGATCGGCGTATGTTAAGGTGTAGAGAAGATCGCCGCAAAGGGCGTAGAGCAGCCCCTCGTTGCCGTCGCGACGCCGAGGCGTCGCCGAGAGTGCCATCCTATACAGGCTGTCGATGTGTAGGGCGACCTCCTTGAATGTGGATGCCGGGACATGATGGGCCTCGTCAAAGACGGCCAGCTCATAGCGTCCCTTAAGCTCGTCGATGTACCTCACAGCGCTCGTATACGTGGACACGGTGATCTCCCGCAGTATCTTCTCGCCGCCGCCGAGGCGTCCTATCGATCCATGGGGTACGCCTAGGTAGTCCTCGAGATACCCCGTCCATGTATATATGAGCTCACGTGTGGGTACGAGGATCAATGTAGGTTTGCGGAGCGCGTAGATGGCCCCAAGGGCTATGAAAGACTTTCCTCCTCGCGTGAAGATAGCTATGGTTCCCCTCTTCTCTCTGAGCCACAGTCTGAGCGCTTCTTCCTGATGGGGGTATAGGGTAAACCTTTTCTCGAGATTGAGCTTGATGTCTGGAAGCTCCCTGATCTCCCTAACAATCTTGAACCCTCTCTCCTTTAACGCCTTCTCTATCCTCCCTAGGAGTCCCATGCTTGTGACGTATACACCCCTTCTCCAATCTACCTGGTATACACGAAGCTTTTTCTTCACAAATGTCGTACCTCTATACTCTCTCGCCGGGCCGAGCTTCACGCGCTCCTCATTGTATACTAGTGTGCCGAGAGAAGAGAGCAGCTTATAGAGAGGCTTGTCGATCCTATAGAAGGACGCGTAGAGTTTGCCATGTATTCTCTGGAGAACCACGGTCGCTAATTCTTCATCATACACGACCTGTAGGCCGTGTCTCTGCAGTATGGACGCTATATGTGGTAGGTAAAGTATAGAGCGTAGCAGTAAGAAGCTTCCACGTTCTTCGAACATAGGTCTGAGCGTATCGTCGCTTCTAAGAATCTCTCTGAGCCTCTCAGAGCATTCGCGGACAACGAGCTTCTTGTCGATAACGATCCTCTCGCAGCCGTCTACGTACTCCGCCTTATAGTAGCCTAGTATGCTACCTATTTTCGCCTCGTCGAGGTCCGTATACTCCCTGAGCTCCTCGAGAATATCCTTGACCTCGGAGGCGCTTAGCCTGCCTAGCTTCTCCGGCGAAACCCTCCACTTCTTGGTTTCAGGCTCGAAGACAGCTATTCTCCTAGCGAGGTCGAGGAAGTGTTCAAACTTCTTCTTGGAGAGTAGGCCGCGCTTTCTAAATGCGATCAGCCTCTCATGCTCCTTCATCACTGGTCAGTGATCACCTCCTGCATCATCTCGCAGTAACACCAGGTGTCTCCCCGTAAATAACCCTATGGTCTCCGAAAACAATAAATCAGGAATAGAGGGTAGGAGTGCGGGTTTATCATGAGCGCGCGGAGAGCCAGAGATAAGTGGGCTGCAAAACAGTGGTTCCGTGTACTAGCACCGAGTACCTTCGGCTTTGCAGAGATAGGCCTCATACCCGCCAACGACCCTGACTCGCTCATCGGGAGAACAGTAGAGATAAGCTTCTACGATATAAGTAAGGACATCACACAGCTACAGATAAAGCTGAAGTTCCAAATAGTCGAGGTTGACGGAGACACCGCCTATACGCAGCTTAAACTCTACGAGCTTACGAGGGACTATATCAGAAGTATAGTAAGGAGGGGTACCTCTAGGATCGACGCGATAAAAGACATAGAGACTAAGGACGGTGTACGCCTACGCGTGATGACTATGGCTGTCACACAGAACCGGGTGAAGACCTCTCAGAAGAAGGCTATCAGGAAGATAATGTTTGAGATCATAGATGAAAAGGCCAAGGAGCTGTCCTTCGACGAGTTTATACAGCAGTCTGTCCTGGGCAACATCGCGGCTGAGATAGAGGTCAGGGCTAAGAAGATTTATCCGCTGAAAAAGGCCGAGGTGCGAAAAATAAAGGTGTTGACGCCGACCTATGAGATCCCATTGAAAAAACCCGGGAGAGAGGCTGATGGGACGCGGGAAGAGGTCTCAGCAGAGGCTGTCTAGGGCTTCGCGGACAGCTTCTATAAGGACGGATTTTCCAGCTTTATCGCGAAGAACCCGGCCTTCTCTAGTGGATGTGGCCTTGAGATTGTAGCCGCTGGCCGCTGCGTGGCCCCCTCCCTCTCCCCCAAGCCTCTCAGCCACTCTACGCAGGATGATGTCTCCTCTCAATCCCTTTTCTAGGGCTCTCTGTGATAGACGTATACTGATCCTAATGTTCTTTTTATGGCCGCCTACGACTATCGCGACATCTGCTCCTAGACTTATAAGTGCTCGCGCCACAGATGCCTCATAGGCGCTTACCCATGTTATTGCAATGAGGTAGCCACATACATCTACTATCTCGGCGCGTGCGGCACCCTTAAGCCGTGCCACGCGCTCCGGGTAGGGTGGTTCCTCCTCGAGCAGGCGTCGCGCCAAGGTATAGTCGCCGTCCCTAACAAGCTTCTCCAATACGTGGAAGGTCTTCGGAGAGGCCAGGGAGAGTCTCCTGGTGTCAAAGAGTATCCCCGTGATGAGCAGGGTTGCATAGCTGTGGGGAAGTCTGTCCATGTATCTGTATGCGGCGTCGCCGACTATAACTGAGGTGGCTGGCTCTCTCTCTACGACATAGCGGTGTGCATATTTTCTCAGCGAGCCTGGAGAGTGGTGGTCGATGACGCAGACGAATGGGCTCTCCTCTATGTATCTGGAGCATTCGCCTAGGAGTTCTAGCGAGGGAGTGTCACATATTATTAGTGGAAGACCGCTCTCGTCGACGGGATCTCGGGTGAACGTGATACCCAGAGCCTCAACTATTTTGCGTGAAACCTTGCTGACTCCGTCCATACAGTAGAGGGGTTTGACTCCATGCATGGTAGCAATATAGCCGAGGACTAGTGAAGAAGCTACAGCATCGGGGTCAGAATTTATGTGGGATACAATAAGTAGTCGGCCCTGTGTCTTAGCCCTCTCCAGGATCTCATCTAGGCACTCCATATAGGCACCACGCGTTCTCAGTAGAGTTCTTCGAGCCCTCTCTCCTCTAGTCTCTTAGCCGCAGCTTCGACGCACTCATCGACCACATTATATAATATCTCTTCGAGATCTTGGAGTAGCCCCGAGGATCTAGCGGAGACTTCGAGATTTAAAACATAGGGCCAGTCTTCATCCAAATCTATGCTCACGCTCAGTTCAACCGGCTCTTCTAAGCCAAGCTTTGCCCTCAATTTCTCCTCAATGCACCGTGCTATTTCTAGGCTTTCCTCTCTGAGGGCGGATACTCTATCCTGCTCCGCTAATCGAACCCTTAGATGCGAGCCTGGCCCGTAGCTGTCGCTCAAGGCTTTTCAGCCTCTCCTGAAGGAGTTTCTCCTTTCTCTGGTATTCTTTAACCTTTATCTCCACCAGCTCTTTCTCGTTTTTAAGCTCCTCTATTACTTTCTCCCTCCTAACTCTTACGAGAAGCCTGCCTACGAATTTATAGACGTATTCGTCTTCTATGTTTTCAAGCTCCTTTAGCGCCTTTTCTATCTCTACGAGTCTAGCCTTATATTGCTGGAGTGAAAGCGAGATAAATCTTAGCTCTTCAAGGGTCTGTTCGTACTTCTTTGCGAGCTCTACCTCGCTCATATTCATCCTCGAGGTAGAGGATAGAACGCAGATATAAAGTCTAGGCCTCAGGCATGCTGTCGACTATTCTCCGCGCCCTCTTAGAGGTGCCGGTTACACGTACGACAATTATCTCGTCGTACGAGTAGAGGGAAAGTGCCGCCCTAGCCAGCGGAAGCCCCTCTCTGACTATGGATACGATCTCGTATTTCCCCCTCTTATATATACTGGTGGGACGGGTACGTGAAAGACCATATACACCGAAGGCCGCGTCTATACTCTTAGCGAGTATTTCAGATGCAGATATGTTTTCACGCAGCTTCATTACCACCAGGTATCTTCTCTTCACCCGCCTCAATCCGTACCCCCTCCACAGGTATGGTACCCGTGTTTTTCTCCCGGTTACGCTCTATGACCTGCAGTATACGGGTGGAAAGCATCTCCCTTAAAGAGTCTCTCCGCAGCTCTAGGAAGAGAGCCCCGAACTCCACGAGGCTTCTAGGGTCTCGAGGCGCATATCGAGTACCGCCTGCAACGCTTATAGCGACGTCGACACGTTTTCCAGCCTTTATAGCCAGCCTATACGCAGCTGCAAGCTGGCGTGAAAGAATGTTTTTCGCCGTGGTCGCTAGGCCGCCTATACCTATCTCTACTACACCGTTCTTCGCCTCGATATAGCGCATGTCGCCTCCATAGAGCGGGGGTGAGATTCCGGGTATGAATGTTACAATGTCGACGCGGCGATCTCTACTCGCGAGAGCCACGAGCTGCCGTGTTACCCCTCGCAGAGCAACGAGGTCGGCCAGTCTCCTGGCGCCCCGCATGATGCGTAGTGCGTCGCCGGCACGGCTTGCAGTGATGTCTACTCTGACGGCGTCAGCGCAGCCGTGTCTCTTCACACCCTGTAGGAGGTCTGCATACTCTCTGTGCCACTTTTGGGTCTCGAAGGCTGCTATGCAGTGGTCGTATCCGTAGCTCTTGCAGAGCCTATAGTATGCCTCACAGGCCTCCAAGGTGTCCTCGAGAGGCTGGGTCAGGGAGAGTGGACCCATGAAGAGTTCGACATACCTACGTCTCTTCGCCATCTCTGAGACCAAGTTTCCTAAGTGCCCAAAGTATCTTCTCCCTACCCCTTATATGCGGGTAGAAGGTTATAACAACCTTTACCACGTCGTCCTGCTCTGACAACCTTGTTTCTCCGAGATAGGCATCCTGCTTGTCTAGCCTGAGGTAGAGCTTGCCTTTTACAACGCGGTGGTCTAGGCTCTCTCTAAGTTCCCTTGCATCGTATCTGTCGAGAGAAGAAATTATGTGCTCTACCTCCCTCTGAGCATCTCCCCCCTCGCTACTATACCTCATATATAGTACAGGGTTGCCGTGGTATCCGTGTAAAACCTGCTTTGAAAGCCTATCACCTATCTGGACTCCCAGAAGCCGCTCCAACGCCTCTATTACACGATCCTCAGACTCTGTAGCGTGGCTAAAAACCTCTAGGGTCATGCGCCTAACTAGCTTCTCCCTCCTCCTCGGCATTACGGCCGCTCCCTTTTCTTCTACCGTGCTGGATCCTACGTCTGTACCCTGCGATCCACCTTCTCTCGGGGTCGTTTTTTACCGCTGGATGTTCCGGATCAGCCATAACGACCTCGAACCACTTATACACGCCGTCCTCGCCCACCCAGTACGAGCCGAGTACAACCAGGTTAGGGAACTTCCTGGCGGCTCTCTCTTCCGCTATCCACTGGCTACTCTTATGGGGGCTATAGCCGTACACACCCATACGTTTAGGCCTTCTACCGCTACGCGGCCTCGGCCTGTTAAGCCCGCCCTTCCTAACACGCACCCTTGCTACCACGTAGCCCTGCTTAGCTTTATAGCCCAACGCCCTGGCCCTGTTTATGCGAGTAGGCCTATCTACACGGACTACGGTGGGCTCGCTACGCCACTGAAGAAGCCTCTTCCTCATGACCTCCACGTGCTCTTCGCTGAAGGGCCTCTTCCAGATCCTAGCTAGGTACTTCTGGTAGCCCATAGAGACGACCCACCATAGAGAGGCCCTAGCTCTTAAAAACTTAGCTCTAAGGTTATTGGCCGAGGCTCAAAACCCTTACACGGCCCCCTGCCCCTGTCACTTCTCGGAGGCTCCATAGAGGGCGCTAGGGGCGAGCCGATCAGTGGTTAGAGGAGTCCTCTAATCCCGGAGAAGCTATTCCTAGCTGGCTCGCTCATTTTACCGTTCCATTTATAGTGAAAAATATTTTATCTCTTCCCACACATTATACTTAATTCTAGGTGGTTTATGTGGAGGAGTGGGAGAAGGTGATCTCTGAGCTTGCGGAGACTATAGCTAGGATACAGAGGGAGATAGACCAAACGTTTAAAGAGTTCTGGACTAAGAACTACAAGTATTTTCCCGAGAGATACTCCGTAATAGAGCCCCTCTATGACATAGAAGATCGCGGTGACAGAATAGTCGTCTACATGGATGTGCCGGGCTTCTCTAAGAACGAGATAAAGATCAGGGTCACGGAGGATGCGGTCGAGGTTATCGCCGAGAAGTCACAGGAGCGCATCGAGGAAGAGAAAAAGAGGAAGTACTATGTGAAGCAGAGACTCTATCAGAGGATATACAAGAAGATACCTCTACCGTGTAAGGTGAGGCCTGAACACGCCCGTGCACGCTTTGTCGACGGCGTCGTTGTGATTGAGATCCCGAAAAGCGGTGCGGAGAAAGAGGTTGAGATTAATATAGAATAGCCCTATGTGAGCCTGTGTCTTCAGGAGCGCGGCCGTGTAGGAGGGGCGTGTTAGGCGGAACCTTTTCTCTTCTCCATAGCGGACATAGGTATTTCATCTATAATGCCTGGAGGATGAGCCGCGACTTAGTGGTAGGTGTAACTAGCGATGACTTTGCCATCAAACTCGGCAAGGCTCATCCCATAGAGCCCTACGAGGTTCGGGCATTGAGTGTTCTATCCTATCTGCTATCACTAGATAGGGGGGGCAGATATGAGATAGTGCCCATTGACGACCCCTATGGTCCTGCCGTTGAGAGGGAGGATATCGACTGTATCTTCGTCTCCGAAGAGACGTTCCCAGGCGCGGTTGCCGTCAACCTGGTTAGAAGATTACACGGGTTGCAGCCGCTAAAGATACATGTAATTGAGATAAAGGCGCTCCAGGGGGAACGTATTTCTTCAACACTTTTATGGAGCAGGCTTTCCTCTCTCGGCGAGCCTCGCGGAGAGGTGGCTGAGGATTAGCTTTATTCCTGCTATGAGCAGGCCCCCCCATAGGGCGTAGAGCACTAGTCCCAGGATGCTTCTCCAAAGGCTGTCGGGGACGAGGAGTATCACGCTTTCTATGAGCTTGATGGTGAGTATCATGGAGGTCCACGTGGCTGTTGTGAGCAGAGCCATGTATACGTATACTTTCAGGTACTTCATGTCAAGGCCACCTCATGAGTATCGCAGTAATTACTGCTAATGCCGCTGGCAGGGTTTCGAGGAGTATATAAAGCCTGCTTAGCTCGTATTCCCTTGCGGGGCCTCCTATTAAGAGTATTAGCCTGGTTAGCGACCAAGGGGCCTCGGGGTCGCGGCTCGCCACGAGCAGGGAGTCCTTTACTATAACGGGTCGCCTTCCTATCTCCCTGTGTTCCTTGAATCCTCCGAAGGATACGAGTATCATTATACCATTGATTATGTGGAGTAGAAGAAGTGTCATGACCAGGAACTCTATCCTTCCCACCACCGCCAGTGCGCCAAGCAGCGCGCCTAGGAACAGGCTTCCGCTGTCGCCGTTGAAGATCCGCGCCGGATAGGCGTTATAGGGATAGTATGAGAGGAGTACGCCGCCAAGCGCTGACGCGAATATGAGCAGCAGCGGGGATCCTAGGATGAAGGAGGTGGCTGCTAGAGCGGCTGTAGCTACAAGCATCATTCCCGGTGTCACGCCGTTATATACGTCAAGCATATTCACGAGGTTTGCCGGCCCGGCTACCGCAAGCGGAAGTATAATCCAGTAGATTATGGTTAGCCGTATCCTGCCTATGAGGGGTACCACGGGTCTGCCGAGCACTATGATGTCCGGGTAAACCATGTGGAGCCCTATGATGGGTGCTATCGCAAGTAGCGTCAAGAGCGTCTTCTCCTTCCCTCCGAGTATCTTAATGTCGTCGTATAAGCCAATGAGGAAGCATATGAGGCCCGAGAGGAGTATTGCCGAGAGTCTTACTACAAGGTCATATGCGGCTGGGCCCATAAGGGTGAAGGCTACGACTATGGAGAGCGTGAAGGCTATAGCCAACACTACGCCCCCCGAATGGGCTACAAGGGGCTTACCTGGTTTATGCGCGTCCGGCCTTACGATTCCCTTTTTCCTGTGTAGCTCTATTATCTTAGGCGTGAGTACTCGGGTAACAATGAAGCCTGCGGCGAAGACAACGGGCGAGGCATATAGGGCGTCATATATCGACAATTGGGTCACCCCAAGTATCCAGCCTCTACTGCCGCGTATGTCACTATCATCGGAAAGGTGGCTGTAAGGTCGCCTGGTACCGTTACATGGGATGCAGAAGGCTTCACCTTCCCCCAGGTAATGGCTTCCCTGGTACGCGCACCGCTAAGGCTTCCATCCCATTCAGGAGCCGTGGTGAAGGCTACCGCGTAGTCAAGGCCCCCCCTAAACTGGGCCCACCATATAAGGTGGTGCTTTGAGATCCCTCCGCCGAGCATTATACCGCCTAGGAGTGCTGGCTCGAGAAAGAGCGACGCTATGTTTTTCATGTCGCCTACGACGTCCACCACTACTTCACGCCCCCCTTCACGCCCCCTCTGAACCTCGTTGAATGTATATATCGCTGTACCGAAGGCGCCGTCCACTATGCCGGGGCTGAACACGGGGACCGTTCTCTGCGAAGCGGCAGCGAGGATAGATCGGATGTCTCCGAGCCTCTTCCCTGCTTCAAGGGCCAGTTTGCTCGGTGTTATACGCCATTCTCCCCTGGCGGTTATCTCTTCAAGAAGTCTATGTGTAAACTCCTCCACGGGTGGCCCATAATTCTCATAGGGGATTAGAATATTGCCTAGGCGATGTATTTCGAGCTCCCTCAGCATCACGTCGTCTAACTCGAAGTCGCCTACGTAGTATTTGTTGCCCGTGCCTCTAGCTATATCGTGGTCGAACGTGCCTCCAGTGGTGATTATGGCCCCTATGAGCCTCCTCTGAATCATGTCAGTGATGAGCCCCCTGAAGCCGGTTGCAACGATGTTGGCTGGAAAACTGAGAGCTATGAAGGCCTCTCTGGAGAACATTGTGTAGAGTGTCTCAGCAGCTCTTACTAGATACCTAGCCGTGAAACCACCGCTTTTCCTGAGAGAGGATACGTACCTGTCAGCCACATCCTCTAGGTCTCTCATAGAGATGTCGACAACCGGCGTTTTCAACAGTTTTTCCCTTATATCCTCGCCTCCGGCCATCATCTTTGCCCCGGTTTTTTCTAGTGGTCACCTTAAAGAACTTAAGGTAGAGGGGGGTAGAATATAGATATGGGCGATGAAAAGAAGGCCGCGATATTTGTCTTAGTGAACTGCGAGATAGGGAAGGAGAGAGAGATTCTGGAAAAGCTTAAAAATGTCCCGGAGGTTACTGAAGCCTACCTGCTTTATGGGGTATACGATCTTATCATAAAAATAGAGGGCGAGAGCAACGATCAGCTCAGGGAGGTTATGCTCTCAAAGGTGAGGAGAATAGAGGGTATAAAGAGCACGCTAACCATGGTGGTTGTGGAGGGATTTGCAAGAAAGCATTAATTCTTTTCGTTCATGTGACCCCCCTCCCCAGAACTTACTCTAGGATTTATTTTCCCTCCGCATAGTAGTCATGGTTGATGAAGTGCAGGGAATGCAAGGGAAGGATAGTGCTAGCCCCAGAGGGCTACTACGTGTGTGAAAACTGCGGGCTCATAGATGATCGCCTTGTAAGCTACTCTACAGAAAGGGAAACTGTAAATAGAGCAAAAGACTGGATGGTGGGTAGCTACCTCTTTGTCTATGACGGTAGCGATCCTGCGGCGCTGCGAGAGAGAAGGAAGAACATTGAGGTAACCTATACGTCGAAGAACCTCGCCCTAATCAGAGCGAGAGACGCTTTAAAGCATCTCTCGTCAATTCTAGGTCTCCCCAATAGTGCGTGTGACAACATATTTGGTACACTTACCAAGTTAATGGAAAAGTGGAGGGAAAACACGTCTCTGCCATACTCTCTTAACGGGCTTATGGCAGCCCTCATATACGTGGAGCTTCAACGAAGGGGGAGATATATATCCTCCAAGGAGCTCGTAGCAGCGTTTAAGCTAGCGGGGAAAAGGCTATCCTACAGCGACTTCCTCTACGGCATGCATTTTCTGAGAAAAGAGGGGTATGTAAGGTACGAGACCCGGGAAAGTGGCTTTAAATATATAGCTAGCCTGCTTCGCCGCTGCGGTATCGATGCGGCAACGATATCCTCTATGAGGGGATCCATCGAAGAGATGATGCGTAGAGCCGAGAAGATCCCAGGTATTAGGAGAAGATCCGCCTACTCAGCCATAGCCTACATAGTGGCCTCAAGCGTGGCGAAAATGTCTTATAGAGAGTTCAGCAGGCGGACAGGGGTACCCCACTCCACGCTGAGAGAAAACACCATAAGGGTGCGGCACCACCTAGACGGGTCGCTACTTATTAGGAAGGCGTAGCCGGTTTACCTTCTTGTTCTGCCACGAATACCTCCTAATCCTCTTAGAGCGCCCATAACCACAGGCCGCACAATAGCCCTTTCTCACGTTAAAGCTATGGCGCCCGCACCTTCTGCAACGGATGTGGGTTTTCCCCCTCCCGCGTTTCCCGAAGGAGGTTGTTCCTTTCACCATTTCTATCGTCCCCCTATATTACCGGGCTAACTAGCACTACATTGTCGCCGCGGAGAATAACTGTGCCCAACTGCCTTGTCCGGGCGTCTCTTACTTCCTCAGCTTCCTCCAACACAAGGTTCAGATGCTGGTCATAGCTAAAGAGTATCCCCCTGAGCTCTCTCCCACCCTTAAGTCTTACAAGCACGGTACTACCCAGCGACCTCGAAAGTAGCTCAGCTGTCCCCGAAGGCATACACATCACCCTCCATTACTGCAGAGACTCTTTGAAGGGGAGCCACATAAGCGTTTTGGATCAACTTCTCCCTCCCCGACTCCCACCCCACCCCGGTGTCCATCTCTGCGGCATCAAAGTAGCGCGAATCCACTAAGAATTTAACCCGCGCCCCTACATCTCAGGTGGAAGGCCGTCCGGCTCCTACCTGCTCCTGGCGGTGATCGGTATGGTCCTACAGGATGTAAGCGGTGTTGAGGCAAAGAAGATTGTGGGGGAAAAGCGGGTTGTAGTAGCCGATTTTTGGGCGGAGTGGTGTATACCCTGTAAGGCCGTTGACGAGGCGTTGCGAAGGCTAAGTACCATAATATCCTCTCCGGACGTGGCCTTCATCAGGATAAATGTAGAGGAAGAGCCGGATTTTGCAGCGGAGCTGGGTGTGCTTAATCTCCCAACGGTCATAGTCTTCGTCGAGGGCGCGGAAAGGGAGAGGATAACAGGTGGGGCGGGAGGGATAGATGTGAAGGTGTACAAAATACTGAAGTCGGTGATAAAATAACAAAAACTATAGTTTCTTTATGAGCGTTATTACCAATACTATAACGAACACAAGGACGGTTATCCTGTAATCGCGTAGAATAAGCCATGTGATGAACGCTATGATTATGGCTGGCAGCGCCAGGAGTATAGCTTTAAAAACTATATAAAGCACGAGTAGTGCGACAGCCACTATGACAAGTAGGACTAGGAGACCCAGGTCTAGCCCCACATGAGGCATTAATCCTAGCCGTCCAAGCGTGTTTTCCGCAAAGCCGTTGATCATCATCGAGTTGAATGTCGGGCACACCGCTTATAAAGTAGGAGCGTTTCATTGCCAGAGAAAATGTATTTCGCCGCCGACGAAGAACTGCTCAACAGGTACTTTCCCTATAAGGTGTGGAGGCCTGGCCAGCTTAAACTTGCAAAGAGGGTATACAAGGCAATAAAGAACTATGAGATTCTGCTAGTGGGCTACCCCATAGGCTTCGGGAAGACCTCTGCAACCCTAACCGCCGCGCTCTCGACGGATGTGGAGAAGATAATCTATGTCGTACGTACCAAGAGCCAGTTCCAGGCACCACTCAGGGAAATAAGGAGGCTTAGGAAAAAAGGGCTCTCCATAAATACCGCTGTTATAAGGAGTAAACAGGATTACTGTCCCCTGAGGTTTTCCAAGAATGTAGGTTACAAGGAGTTTCTGGTTCTCTGTTCTAGGCTTCGAGGCGAAGGGGGCTGTCCATATAGGACGGCGGAGCCTCACGTCTCCTCGGACAAAGATGCGTCACCCATCTACCAGGGTGTAATGGGTGTCAGGGCTGCCTGGAAGCTCGGCAAAGAAGCCGGGAAGTGTCCATATGATGTTATGCTGGGTTTCATCGAGAAGGCGAGGGTTCTGGTTACATCATATCCCTATCTCTTCTCGCCTGATTTGAGGAAGCTCATCTTGGAGAAGGGTGGATTCTCCCTGGAAAACAGTGTCGTGATCATCGATGAGGCCCATAATATAGTTGACACAATATCCGGGATGACGAGTACGGCGATAGGCCTAGCTCAGATCAAAGAGTTGAGGAAGGAGGTAAAACTTCTTCCTCCCTCTCTTGCGGAGCACATTGGGAGGAGGCTCTCACTGCTTCAGGGCATGATAAGGAAGAGTGCCACGGAGAAAACATATGTAGAGATCGACCCCGGCTCTATAATCTCCATTCTACCCTCGAAGGATATGTTGTTGAAAGCTGCATGGATAATCGAGAAGGATACTACAATGTATGTAAGCAGGCTTAGGAGACTAATAGAAATCATCAATTTCATAGAAAAATACTCCGGTGGGCTCGTCGTATACGCCTCATCCGATAGAGGCGAGCCGCGCCTGCATATAGAGCTTTACGACCCCTCCAAAGTTGTTGAAGAAGTTTTTGCTCAGGTGAGAGCCGCCATTCTGCTCTCCGCTACAATGCCTCCACGGGATTACCTCGTGGAAATGATGGGCATAAAGCATAGGAGGGTTGAAGAAATAGTATATCCCTATGTCTGGGGCGAAAACGCGGAAGTATTCCTCGTGAAAGGGGTAACGTCCAGGTACTCTGAGAGAGGCGAGAAAATGTACAAGCGTTATGGCGCCCTGATAAACCTTCTTACATCGGAAAACGGGGTCACCCTGGTAATGTTTCCCTCATATTCCTTCATGCACTCCACATACAAATACGTCAGGGTCTCGCCGCTGGTAATCGAGAAGAGATCCACCAGCCTAGAGGATATTGAGTCAAAGATAAGAGAATCGCTGGAGCAGGAGGGAAGGGCCGTTGTGCTGGCCACGGCATGGGGAAAACTTGTCGAAGGCATAGAGTTTACGCGCGGCGGCAGAAGTCTTATAGAGCGCATAGTTGTAGCCGGACTACCCGTAGCAGAGCCTACTATAAGGAACAAGAAGATGCTGGCGAAGCTACAAGTTTCCCTTGGATCATCCAGGAAGGCGTGGGAGATAGTCTTCATTTATCCTGGTGTATTCAAGGTCGTCCAGGCAATAGGGAGAGGCCTGAGGTCCCGGGAGGATCGGGTTAGCGTCTACATACTCGACGAAAGAGGGGAAAAATACCTAGCTGGGTACCTCGAAAAGTATGGGTTCCGGGCGGCTGTGGTTGGTCTTAAAGAGCTGCTTGGAGAGCTAGGATATATGGAGCCGTGACTCCTCCTTCACTGTTCTCAGCACGAACATGGTCTTCGTGCCTTCTACACCTTCAACAGCGCCTATCTCGTCGATTACCCTTGCAAGCTCCTCTCTGTTACCTACCCGGATCTTAAGTATGGCGTAGTATTCCCCGGTTACATCATAGATCTCGTATACATCGGGCATCTCCCTAAGCTTCTTGAGTACCCCCTCGTAACGCTGGGGCGAAGCTGTTATCGCGACAATAGCTGTCACTCCCTTACCTACTTTCTCCGGGTCTATTATCGCTTGGAACCGCTTTATCACGCCGGACTGTACCAGCTTTTTTATTCTGAGGTGCACGGTCGCCTCGGAGATTCCTAGCTCTTCGGCTATCCTCGAATAAGGGGTCTTAGCGTTATCCTGTAGAAACTGTAGGATACGTTTATCGATATGGTCGAGACTGCCCCTCGCGCTAACCATAACTCCTTCACAATATTTTCTCAACGGGCGAGAATATTAAAAATTTTTGAGCACGCGCCTGTAGATGCTATAAAAATCTAAAACTTTTTGATTTCGCCAGGCTTTAGCGTTATAACCTGGGTATCCGGCGCGTAGAGAGCCACGTATTTCTCGAACTCCTCGGGCTTCCCGTAGAGTACGGGGAACGTGCCGTAATGCATGGGGATGGCGTGCCGCGGCCTAAATGTCGACACGAAGAGTGCGGCCTGCTGGGGATCCATCGTGAAGTGCCCCCCTATAGGAACTAGCGCATAGTCAATAGGGTACAACTTGCCGTAAAGCTCCATTCCCGCGAAGAGGCCGGTGTCTCCTGCATGATACACCGTTGCCTCCTCCCCAACGAGTATAACGCCTGAAGCCACGCCGACCTGGCTGGAATGCGCTGCCGGCGTGAAGAGGATACGTATACCGTTAATCTCGGCCGGCCCGCCGATGTTCATGCCGACAGCCCTTAGGCCCCGCTCCTCGAAATACGAGGCGATCTCGTAGACAGCGACTACCGTAGCCCCCGTTCTCCGGGCTATCGCCTCGGTATCGCCCACATGGTCGCCGTGAAAGTGGGTAACCACGACGACATCCCCCTCCGATACCTCGTCCACCGATATGGGCGACGCCGGGTTACCGAGCCAGGGGTCGACGTAGACCGTGGTTTCGCCGAGCCTAATCTCGAACGCGGAGTGGCCTAGATAGCGTATATACCCCATGTTCTTCACCACCCACCAATATAACTAGTAGAGGGGACGAGGGATATAGTTACCGCAGGCTATAACCGTTATATAAGTGGCAGCCACTTCCCCCAAGGGGGGTGTAGTCGATGAAGATCCTCTGGGCACCGTGGAGGATGAAGTATATCCTCGAGGCCCAGAAAGGAGGTTCTGAATGCTTCATATGTGAGGCCTACGAGAGTAGCGACATGGAGGAGAAACTCGTCCTCTATAAAGGCGACCATACAATAGTTTTGATGAATAAGTACCCGTATAATACCGGACACCTCCTAGTCGCTCCGCGGCGCCATGTAGCATCCTACTCGGAGCTGTCACGGGAGGAGCTGTGCGCGCTGAACGTAGTTGTGAAAAACAGTATAAGGCTTCTAGAGGAGGTATTGCGCCCCGACGGGTTTAATATAGGCGTAAACCTCGGGCGCGTCGCAGGAGCCGGCCTCGAGGACCATCTCCACGTACATATTGTCCCACGATGGAATGGCGACACGAACTTCATGCCCGTCATAGCTGAGACAAAGGTCATTCCTGAATCGCTGGGAGACACATACTCTAGGCTCGCGAAAAAAGCGAGCATAATAAGGGAGGACCACTAGCCCCGTATATACCCGTAGCCTATGAGCCGCCACTTGCCTCCTATCTGCCTGCTTATCGCAACACGTGTACCGGGATCAGCGACTATTGGAACCCTGAGTTTAAGGTGCACCGTGTCGCTCCTCACAGAGGTTACAATGCCCAGCGAGACTGCCGTCCCAACGTTTATCATGAGGGGCTCCCTCATCCTAAGCTTCTCCACTTTCATCGGCTTCTCAAGACCCACAACCCTCTCTAAGAGGTGGTACTCTATGTCTACCTCATCCCACATCGGGGGCAGGGTGCCAGGCTTCCCCACAACGTTTCCGAGGAGGCTATCCCCCTTAGTGAGACTGGGATCCAGCGTAGTACCAACCCCTACGAGGCCGCCGGGAAAAGCCACCTTCAAAGGCTCTGTCCCCGACTTCAGGCTTGTTATCTCCGCGTAGAGAGGCTTATACTCCACGACTCTGCCCCCCCTCTTGTCGTAGCCCTTCTCCACCTTCACACCGGGCAGGATCTCTATCTCGTCTCCAACCCTAAATTTGCCTTGAACTATTGTACCGCCCAGTACGCCGCCAACAATCTTGTCGACAGGTGTGCCGGGCTTGTTGACGTCGAAGGAACGCACAACAAGCATTCTCGGGGGCTTAGAGGGGTCACGCTGTGGCGTGGGTATATGCTTCTCTATCGCCCATACCACTGCATCTATGTTGACCTTATGTAGGGCTGAGACAGGTATAATGGGTGCGTCCTCGGCCCACGTGCCGGCCACGAACTCCTTTATCTCCCTATAATTCTCCAGCGCCCTCTCCTTAGAAACTATATCTATCTTGTTCTGTATAATAACCAGGTTTCTCACACCTATCGTTGTCAACGCCATAAAGTGCTCCCTAGTCTGAGGCTGCGGGCACTTCTTACTCGCATCTATTATCAGTAGCGCGCCGTCCATCAGGGCCGTCCCGGCCAGCATGATCGCCATAAGCATCTCGTGGCCGGGCACGTCAATGAAGGAGACCTTCCTCTGAAATATCAGCTCCTCCCCACAGTAGCGGCAGCGCCCCCCCTCGGGGAGCATCGGGGTTGTATAGTATGCCTGTGGCGGAGGACACCTAGGGCACTTGTATATCGCCGTGTCGGCATACCCTATCTTCAGCGTAATGCCCCGCTTTAACTCCTCACTATATTTTGCCGCCCATATACCCGTCAGCGCCTCAATGAGAGTAGTTTTTCCGTGATCGACGTGGCCGGCCGTACCTATATTCACTAGAGGCTGCTTCCTAATCGCCTCGCGGAGTTCCTCATCAGACATGGCATGGTATGTATTATAGTGTGCCATATATCTTCATCCCGTTCTCTTAGTTGCAGAGCCCCAACAGAGCTGTTGTGGGAGCTATAGTGCTTGGGGTGCGTGAAGAGGGGCTGGGGCATGGTGTGGGCGACCCCGCGAGCAACAAGCAGTAATAAACCTCACAGACTAAGGGGAAGCCCGAAAGCCAAGCCCCCAGCCCCAACCCTACAGCAAATCAGCAACAAATGTTCCCACATTTTGGCGGCCGGAAACTTGAATAGGAGTGGGCCGCCAATATAAGCTGTAAACCGTATCTCCCGCGGAGTGTACGGGGTGCAGCAGTACATATGACGGAGGAAGAAGACTTCTTGGAGAATATAAGGGAGATTATCGACGAGTTCGAAACCTATATAGAGATATCTGGTGCGGGCGAAATCCTGCGCCGCTACTTCGTCATGAACGCATTCGACGGCGCCCTTACAATGCTCGGCTTCACCGTGGGGTCATATATATCGGGGCTAAGGAATCCGCAGATAATAGTTACAGGAGGCCTCGGGGCAAGCCTTGCAATGGGGGTCTCCGGCTTCGTGGGCGCGCTGCTCAGCGAGAAGGCTGAGAGGGAGAGAGAGATCCGCGAGCTCGAGAAAATACTCTTTACCAGGCTTAAAGGTAAGGGGAGTATAGTGGAAAAAGCCAACATGATAGCCGTCGTGCTTGCCGCGCTCACAGATGCCACGGCTCCAGCATTGGCCGCCATAATCTCGGCGGCCCCCTTTATCTATGCGCTCTTTTACCCCATAGACTTCTTTGTGGCGTTTGCCGCGTCGGTTGCACTTACCTTACTCGTAGTATTCCTGCTGGGCGTCTACCTGGGGAAGATTTCCGAGGAGAACCCTATAAAGTACGGGTTAGCAATGGTGCTCGCAGGCATATTGGTGTCGATGATAACTCTCCTCCACGTATAGAGGCTGTGCAAAGCGAAAATCTAGTATAATTAACCCCCTCTTTCTTCTAGTAGTATAGAAGGCTGGTCGAGATGGGCGAAGAAGCGCTCGGCATATCACGTGTAGTGATTGACGCTCAGAAACCCCGGGAAATAAGCATCGTGGATCTCGCAGAGGCACTTGCGGAAGCCCCCGGCGTGTCGAAGGTGGATATCAACGTCACCGAGGTCGACGCCAGGACCGAGACACTCAAGATCCATATTGAAGGGTTCGAGATAGACGTGGAGGAGGTTTCAAGCATTTTAGAGGAGCATAGCACCGTTATAAGGAGCATCGACGCCGTGTCCGCAGAGAAGAGGATAGTGGAAAAGGGTAACGGGTGATGGCCGAGAGGCGTGGGTGTCTCCACGAGGAATTAGGCTTTCTTCTTTCTCCTCCCACCAAGCCGTTCTCGGGCCTCGACCATAGCCCCGAGGAGGCGGAAACCTGGATAATCGGGGTTCCCTACGACTCCACCTCATCCTTCAAACCCGGAGCCAGGTTTGCTCCAGCGAGGATACGTGAAGTTGGGTGGGAGCTAGAGAGCTTTAACCCGCGGCTCGGGGTCGACATCGAAGAGCTCCCGATAAGCGATGTAGGAGACATACCCCTCACGGTAGAATATAGCACTCTATCCAACACCCTGGCCCGGGTACTACCTCTCCTATATGGACACGGCAAGAAGGGAGTTTTCATAGGGGGAACCCACCTCATATCTCTACCAATCATGGAGTATCTACACCAAGTGTACCCCAACATCGGTATCCTCGTGTTCGACGCTCACCTGGACCTTAGGGATGAATACCCACAAGGCTCAAAGTATACACACGCGACAGTGATGAGGCGCCTCTCCGAGATGCATGTGCCAATCTACTATTACAGACCACGCGCCTTCTCAAAAGAAGAGTACAGCTATCTGGCGGGGTCTGATAACCTGTCTACCCTGGAAACCCCCGAGGAGCTAGAGGCTCTCCGGGGCCCACTCTACATAAGCATAGATCTAGATATAATAGACCCCGCATATGCCCCCGGAGTGGGGAACCCAGAACCCCTAGGCCTTTCTCCACGCGAAGTACTAGAGGCCTTGTCACGTGTAGCGCTACAGGGGAAAAGCGAGATAGTCGGGATAGATGTCGTCGAGGCAAACCCCCTAGTCGATGTAAACGATATAACCTCCCTGACTGCGGCGAAGATACTTATGGAAACACTTTTTCTGATCTCGCGCCGGTGAGGAACCTTTTTTACCTGTCGTCACAGCCTTTGAGTGGATGAAGAGTTTGCCGAGTGCTGACCCAGATAGGGATGATGAGCCATTCATGTCCTGATAGGCTGGTGTAAAAACGGGGCCTGTTACACCCGGGGGAAAAAACGTTTAGCGCGTTTTACGGTGCAGGCCTACTCGATAACGATGTTGGATTCGGGGAACCCCATTTCTACGAGTAGCTCCTTTACCCTGAATCTGTGGTCTCCCTGGAGCTCTATCCTGCCGTTCTTCGCTGTGCCGCCACAGGCTAGCTTGGACTTAAGCTGAGATATTATTGAGCGGAGGTCGAAGAGCTTGGGGTCAATGCCTTCTATAATGGTGACTTCCCTGCGGCCCTTCCTCCTCTCCACTTTTATCTTGATGAGCTCCTGTTCCCTGTATACTTCCTTTAATATTCCCTCAAGTATATCGCTACTCATCTTCTCCCGTCGTCGCCTTTTTATCCTCTTCTGAATTTTTAAAGATAACGCACGACACTATATCGCCTTTACCCGCTTAGGTATCTCGGGCCGTATTTTTTCAATGATCCTAAAGCCGCAATAGGGGCACCTAATTCCTGGCAGGGTCTCCATCTCCATCTTGCTGAAGACCTTGCCGCATCTCATACACTTGTAGATCTTTGCCTCGCTATACATGCCACCTCAAAGAACACATAGGGGTATGATTAGTTTTTTGCCCGGCTCCGGCTGCCCGGCGATGCCGGCTAGAGATATCTTTATGGTTTTGCCGCTGATGCATTGCATAGCTATGATACGTATACGGGGCATCTATACTACAGCGCTTACACGCCTATTATCGGATGCCGGATACAGCTTCTCTGATATAACCAGCGTCACCCGCTCCAGGTTTAGAGGCGAGATAAAAATCGTCTCGCAGCCGCCCGGAGTGACCATAAAGGACAGGAATGACCTGAAGGGAGTTATAGTGCTAGGCGACCAAGCTGCAGTGCGTAGTCTCTCGGCGCTCATCTCGTCGGCCGTTCCAGGGTCCCTAGGCGTTTTAATCGAAGAAGGCCCCTATACCACGTACCTCGTGAAAGTAGTCTCGGAGGCGGAGAGAGGCTACATCGTGGAGCTACCCGGGGGAAGGAGGGGGCTCCTGGAGGCTCGTCACAAGCTCCCTCTGGGGGCTATAGTTAGGGCCCACGTAGTGAGGCCCTCCCTGAAGCTGCCGAGGCTTAAGGAGGGACTAGCCCTTGTGGGGAGGTATGTGAGGATCGTAGAGGGTGGACGGCACAGTGTGAGCAAGCATGTGAGGGACGAGGAGAGGAAGATAGAGCTTTTACAGCTGGCCTTCCGTAACGTTTCAACACGCTGGGGTGTGAAGTTTAGAAGCTCGTCGGCCGAAGCACCTCTCATCGACATCGCGAAGGAGATCCAGGATTTAGTGAGGGAAGCGGAAAGGCTTTTAGAGATGCCTCCGCAGTCACCCTCCCTCCTCGCTCTCGGCGAATCACTAGCTGACATATATTTCGCGCCTCCTGCCACCGATCTCCTTGACAGCCTCAGGGGGAAGCAGATACCGACGCTGCCTCTCCACCATGCCCTAAAGTCGCTGGGAGAGCCCGGTCTCGACGCGAAAATAGACTTCGCCGAGGAAAGTGTGGTGTGCTCGGAGTGCTTTTCCGCTAGCCTAGTGTATAGGCGTCACTATCTGCCGCGCGCCGGATTAAAGAACGCGACACTGGTACTTCACCACGTCAAGCTCTTCGGGGACGGCTTTCTGTGGACGGCAGCCCCTAGATATGACCGGGAGAACGGAGTCTTACTGTTGGAGCGTCGAGTATCAAGCGTCGGTGTATACGACGGCCTCGGCACGCGGAGGGAGCCTGGGGACAAGATACTTTCCTACACTTACATGGGGGCAAGGGTTATAGTACACGAGTATCTCGGCAGGGATGGCGAGAAGAAGGGCCTCTACGTCAACATAAATACTCCTCTCTCCCTGTACGCCCCTGGCGAGCTCTGGTATATCGACATGGAAGTTGACATTGCCTGGCCCCCGGGGCAGAAGCCCCGGATCATAGATAGGGACAAGTTCGAGGTGCTGAAGGACAAGGCACTCGTACAGCCCCTATACCTTGCCCTCTACGGAGACTACGTAGAGGCCCTCCATAGCGAGATAGCGAGCAGCGCGCCGAACCCGGCGGAGATACTGGAGACCGCACGGAGAAAGGAGGATGTATTCGCGGCCCACGGGCTATCTTCATTCCAGTAGTGAGGGAATCTCCTGTATACTCCGCGCCACCCGTATACCGGCAGACTCTAGGGCGTTTACTTTCTGCTCATAGCTACCACTCCTACCATATACTATTGCCCCGGCGTGCCCCATCTTCTTGCCGGGGGGAGCACTACGCCCCGCTATATAGGCTACCACATTTTTACGCGCCTCGGCGGGGAGTGAGGAGTAATACTGTGCGAACCGCTCCTCCTTTGCCCCGCCGATCTCGCCTATCAGTACCACGCGATCGGTTTCCCCATCCTCCATGAAAAGCCTATAAGTCTCAACGAAGTCGGTCCCCACTACGGGGTCGCCCCCTATCCCCACTGCCGTGGAGACGCCTATACCGGCCTTGGCGAGCGCGGCTGCAACTTCATAGGTTAGGGTGCCGCTTCTCGACATGATCCCCACGTTACCCTCTGCAAAGTATTTCCCAGGCATAATGCCTACCTTTGCGCGCCCCGGCGTGATCACGCCAGGCGTGTTGGGCCCCACGACTCTCACACCTCTGCACAGTGCATGCTCCACGAACCGTAAGGTCTCGTGCGCCGGGATATGCTCGGTTATGACAACTACTATCTTCAGCCCAGCGTCCACAGCCTCGTAGACGGCGTCCGACGCGTATCGCGCGGGCACGAATATTATCGAGGTATTTATCTCGGGATGCCTCTCCAGCGCCTCCGAGACGCTGTTGTACACCGGGACGCCGTGCACGCGTACACCGCCTTTACCGGGGGTTACGCCGGCCACAACCTTGGTCCCGTACTTGATCATCTCCAGTGTATGGAGGCTACCCTGTTTTCCCGTTATACCCTGCACTAGGACCCTCGTGTTCTCATCAACCAGTATCGGCATACCTCACAGCCTCCCTAACAGCCGTTATAGGATCCGTATACACTTTTACACCGTTTTCAACGAGTATACGTCTCCCCTCCTCCTCGTTGAGGCCTGCCATCCTGACATGCAGCCGCTCTAGGAGACCTGGAATCTCCCTCACAGCCTCCACTATCCCAACTGCGACCTCGTCGCACCTCGTTATACCGCCCAGAATGTTAACCACTATACTCCTTATACCCTCTACCCGGGAGACCAGGTTCAGCGACCGCTTCACCCTTCCAGCAGCGGCGCCGCCCCCTATATCGAGGAATACTCCTGGGCGGCCACCCATGCTTTCCACGAGATCCATTGTAGCCATAGTAAGGCCGGCGCCGTTACCTATGACGCCCACCTCTCCTCTCAGGAGTACAAGGTTTATCCCCGCCTCCACCGCCTCCCTCTGGACTGGCGGCAGCTCACTGAGATAACGCTCCCAGAACTCGCCCAGAATGTCTGAGAACCGAATTGCATCGTCGTCGACTATTGCCTTACGGTCGATCGGTAGAAGCTCGCCGTCAACCACTACGAGCGGATTTAGTTCGAGCAGGTGAAGCCTATATTGTACGAAGACCCTATAGGCCTTCTCCAGAAACGCATCTACCTGTCTCCCAGGAATACCCAGGTAGTAGCCCACTAGCCTCGACATATACGGCTTTAAGCCGGAGAGCATGCTGACCCTGACCTTCATCGCCCCTCCCCTCTCAACCTCTACGCCGCCGGTTCTAGATGCGAGCAGTAGAATACTTCTCGTAGCGCCGTCTAGCATCAGGGACATATAGTACTCGTCGCCGTGTGGCACGTACTCAGACACCATGACGTATCTTATGGGCTGCCCCCCATACGTGGAACCGAGAAAACGCGTAGCATACTCCCTGGCCTCTCCACGCGTCTCGGCAACTCTGACGAGGCCCGCCTTCCCCCTACCCCACCCCCTCACCTGCGCCTTCACGACATAGGGCGGTGATATCCGTGAAAGACACTGGTCAAGTTCGTCAGTGTTTGCGGCGACACATGCATCCTCAAGGGGTACACCCTCGAGCTCTAGGAGCCTCCTCACCTCGAACTCGTAGAGTATCATCCCCACCAGGCCTGCATATACGATACCTGCACAGCGTTATCTTTCTACCCCCTTCCCACCCAGCACCCTCTCCCTAAGACGGCAGAAGCCGCAGATATCCCCCGAGGAGGGCATACCGCATCTAGCACAGAGCCTATAGTCCCCCGCAACGACGCCTGGAAGCCTCTCATACAGCGTCCTTGCAAAGCTATATTTCAGTGAAGGATGCATATCCTCGAGCATGTTTATCGCCCTCTTAAAAGAGCTGAGCGTCTCTCCACGCGAATGCGGGCATCTCCCCCTAACAATGGGTAGGGACTTGAGGCAGGCATAGAGCTTTATATCCTTCTCACGAGTAAAGGCCAGCGGTCTAATCCGCCTAACGAGCTTCACGCCGCCAGGAAGCACAGGCTTTATCCTATACGCGGACTCCGGATCCCCCCTCATAATAGAGGAGAGGGCGGCCGCTGCAAGGTCGTCGAGGTTGTGTCCCGTGGCTATAGCGTCAAACCCCTTTTCCCAGGCGAACCTGTTAAAGACATACCGTTTCACTAGGCCACAGTGGGCACACACCCTGCGCCGCTGCGCAGCCACCTCGTCTATCGAGAACCCGTATTCATCCTCCAGCCTGAGGATCGTGTATTCAACGCCGGCCAACTCATACGCCTCCCTGGCCACACTAACGTACATGTCGGAGTAGCCGTGGATACCAAGGTCTATCGTCAGACCGTGCAGGCTAATGCCGAGGTCCCCGGCTATGCGCGAAAGCACGCTGAGCAGGACAACACTGTCCTTCCCTCCACTGACGGCTACAAGTACTTTCTCGCCCCTTCTCACCATCTTATACTTCTCTATAGTCCTCCGTATCCTCCTGACAAAGTATTCCTCAAAGTGCGATCTACAAAGCCTAAGGTTAGCGTAGGGCAGGTAGACTGCAGCCCGCCTACCGCACAGCTTACACACGGACAATCACATCAACCTCTACACCGGGAAACTTCTCGGAGATCACCTCGGCCAACACCCGCAGGCCCTCAGGCGGGGCACCTGGGACACCGTAGATTTCAACTCTACATCTCAGCGGCTCGAGAAGCACTACCGCGGCAAGGCGCCCATCAAGGCCCACGAGGTACTCGTAGGCGTGCATATGCACGTAGAAGCCCTTCTCACGTAGCAGGTAGAGGAGCCCCAATCTCTCATCGGGCATCCAGAACGCGCATCCACCGACCTCCTCCATATCCATTGCTTGCTTACCGTTGTGCTTATATGAGGTTGTCCCCGCCTAAATAGGGGTGCTGAATAGTGGACGAGAAAACGCTTGTCCGCGCCAGACAGATACTTGGTCTGATAACAATAGTGCTAGGCGCCCTGGGCTTCTATAAGGTATACCAGATCACCCTCTATATCCTGAACCTCCAGCCGGGGACTCTGGAGACGTACAGCAGTAACGTCTCCCACCTGATCTATATCGTCTTCGTGCTCGCCATAGCCTTTGTCGTCTATGATAGGCTAGAGGCACAGCTAAAGAAGAAATAGACGCCGGCGGTGCACAGCCTATTCTTCTCCCACCAAACGCGGCAAGAGCCTGGAGAGGGTAATCGCCATCAAGCCAACTGCACCAACATCCTCTTCCACCCCCTCAGGGTAAACGTGTATACCCATCTCATACTCCTGTAGGGAGAGACCCGGCTCCGCGCCGCCGAAGACGATCATCAGCCTATCCACGTTAGCAACATCCTTCCAGGCCTCTGAGAGGGGCCTACCCCCATACTTACCCTCGGACACCGTGAGTACAGCCCCGGGCTTTAGGATATCTATGGCGTCTCTGAGGTCGCGGAGGTACACGAAGTTGGCGCCCCTCCGCAAAGCGTATTTTTGCGCGTCCGGTACACCGCTCTGCGCCGCCGAGCCAGAAGCCTTTGTGACAACAAAGGTGTCGAAGCCGAGGCCGTAGACCAGCCGCGCTGCCTCCACTACACGCTGCGAGGAATACACATTATGCAGCACAACTATTACTTTCACGCAGGAATGCACCTGCCCAGCGAATTTATAGCTTTCCCCTGGCCGCGCCGCCTCCTACGCCAGCTGCTGGAAAATAAATAAACCGCCCCGAAAACTAAACTACACGGCGGCAACGCGGAGCTGGGGATAAAGCGGCCGTGGTCTAGTGGAAGGATGGTGGCCCTCCACCTGTGGGGGGCGTGTGCGCCGGCCCTGGAGGACAGCCACTGATCCCGGGTTCGAATCCCGGCGGCCGCACCACCCCCATAGCTCCCTTGATCTTACTCGACTATCACGGTGTTTATCTGCACTATCTCCTCTGTGATTACGTTGCCCCTAACCAGCTTCCTCCGGCGCTCGCCCTTCTCGCGTGGATGAAAGCCGGGTGGGCCTGAAAGAAGTACATATTTCTTCACACCCCCGTGCACGTCGGGCCGCATCGGTTCACCAGCCCTACCGGAGCCACCACGTATCTTCAGCTTCACGCCGGGCTTCCCCACTAGGCTTCCGTCGAAGACGTCGCCTATCTTCATGCCCACAAGCCGTGCCGCCTGTTCTCCCTTCACCTCGACCTGCTCGGCTTTCCCGCTTTTCGGATCCGATATAACGACCTTGAATTCGGGCATTAGATACCCCCAAGCCAAGGCGACGGCGGAAAACATAAATTTTATCCTGGTATCCAGGGCGTGTACACGGGGCGCCACCTGTAATAGTATCTGTACATGCGCCTCGGCTTTACCCCAGCTATCTTCACGAGAAGCACCCCTGTTACAAAGCCTCCAATATGCGCCCAGAAGGCCACGCTAGCCGGCTGCTGCAGCGATATTATCCCGTAGAGGAGCTGGTATATGAACCAGAACCCTATGTAGAGGTAGGCTGGAACGGAGACTATGGTAACTATAAACGTAAACACGAGTGTCTTTATCCGCGCCCTAGGGTAAAGCACCATGTAGGCGCCGAGGACACCTGAGATAGCACCAGACGCGCCTACAGCAGGCACACGCAGCGCGAGAGCCCTGTAAGCCTCGTTCACGAAGAATAGCGAGGCTATATGGAAGAGTGAAGCCCCTATACCGGAGGCTATATAGAAGAAGAGGTACGCTATATGCCCCATCGCGTCCTCCACGTTATCCCCGAAGATGTAGAGGTACAGCATGTTGCCCGCTATATGCAGCAGATTCGCGTGTAGAAACATGCTCGTGAAAAGCGTGTAAAGCCTCTCCCCCCTGAGAATGTAGAGTGGCACTACCCCGTATTCGTAGAGGAGCGCCTGGTACTCCGTCGGGCTAAGCGTGAGATAGAAGTAGAGGAACACAACAGTGTTGGCGGCGATGAGAATATAGTTGACGATGGGGGTCGTCAACGACTTGTTTTCATCACTCAACGGGAACATTATCTCTCTCCTAGACAAGTGTCCCAGGTGGCAAATAAATATGGATACGTGCAAACAACGCGGCTAGCCGGATCAAACTGTTGGAAATAAAAGAAACGTATAAAAGCATCGCCCCAGCAACTACTACACGAGCCCCCCATCAATATTAGAAAAATGGCGGTATACGAAGGCCCCGGTGGTGTAGTGGCTAACACGCCGGCCTGTGGCTGGCGGAAAAGCCCTGCAGACAGCCGGCGATCCCGGGTTCGAATCCCGGCCGGGGCCCCATCGACTAAATTTTTGTAAAATGATTTGGTAGGCTCTCATGTACCCTTGACGTGTATTATGAGTATCGCTGCCGTGTAGGCTGTGATTATCATCCAGAAGATGAAGGGTATTAGGTGCCACGGGTATAGCGGTGCTGTCAGTATTGTCACGAAGGTTAATACTGCGTAGAGTGAGAAGTATTTCTTGAGTGCTTTTAGGGGGTCGTATTCGCCTACTATTGCTGTCAGGGCTTTGGCTGCGAAGTATGAGTAGCCTAGGTCGTAGAGTATGTTCCTGGCGAGTAGTAGGCCTTTAGGTGTTAGTTTATAGTCTACAAGGTCGTCTTCGAGGATTTTTTCCTGAACGCACCCGGAGGGTATGAGTATCGTAGTCATGATCTCCTTTATGGTGTCTGGGGGTATGGATGACATCTCGGAGAGCTCCTTGAGTGACAGCCAGACAGGTCTGTACTCTTTGTACTCCTTGCCGTCTTCTACGACCTTTACCTCCTTTGTGCCCGCGGTTACCATTATGAGGAGGAGGCGCACTGCCTGGAAGCAGCGGTAGATGTTTGGCTCGCTCAGCGAGAATATCTGTTTTTGGAGTTCCGCGCCCTTGTCTGTGAGTATGTATTCGCCCTTTTGTAGGATTTTCACGAGGCCCTTGGTTTTTAGTTTCTGTATTGCGTCGACTATTGTCCGCCGGTTTGCGTCTATTTTTTCGCTGATCTCGGTGATACCTGTAGGTGTATTGCTTTTCATTAGTAATAATATATCTAATTGTATTCCACTACGGGCAAAATCAATAATTTCATCGATTTTTCTAATTTTTTCTATAGTGCGGTGGAGACGTTTTTCGGTCAATGACATAGGGTAACCTAAATTCTATATTCTAAGCAATCCTTTATAAAAGGCTCTGATAGAAAAAGGAAGACCCTCACTTTGCTATCTTCTTCGCTATCTCAAGGCCTTTCGCGGTGAGCTTGTAACCCATGTGCGGGCGCCCGTCAAGGTAGATTATCGTCGGTATGAGAAGCTTCTTCTCGGCTAGCATTTTGACTACTTTCGCGAATTTCTCCCTGCTCAGCCCTGAGAGTTCCTGCACCGAGATGTGGTCCCCCTCCTCCCCAAGCGTGTATATGGCTTTTATCACCGCCAGTTCTTCGGGGGAAAGGTTTAGGCCGGCAGTGGGTAGCGGGCTCTTCCTCTGAGCAGGCTGGCCTATCTGGCTCGGCTTGCTCACTGTAGCTCCCTGGGTGTGCTTAACGGTCTGTGCAACGGCCAGAGGAGCGCTCTTCTTCACCGTCGGTACTGTCGCGGGAACCGGCTTCTTTACCGTCACGCGAGCTGTAGGCGGTGGAAGCGCATTCTTGGCTTTAAGCTCATTATAGGCCTCCCTAAACGTTTCCTCAGGGTTTATGTAGTACCTGTTTATCTGCACGAAGACAGCCTTTGTTTCAGTGATACCCTTGAACTTCATCCACTCAAGCATGATTCTCCTCCTCTCTATCTCCTCGTAGATGTCCTTGGCGGTTTTCCCGAGCCTGCGGGCGAGGTACTCTACGTGGTAGCTGTCGCTTACGCGGTAGTGGACATCCTTAGCAGGATCCCACCTCACAACCTCCCTGTACTTGTTGTAATCCTCGATTTCCCACACGTACCTAACACGTCTCGCGAACTTGCCTGTAGGCAGTATCGTTCGCTCGGTGAGGAGTGCTAGGTTGAGCGAAGGTATGTATGCTGGCGACACGTTCATGGGTGGGCTTACAAGCCTCTGGATGGCTCTCTGCAGGGAGTCGGCGTGCATCGTCGACATGCCTCCGTGACCGGTGCTCATCGCCTGGAAGAGCACGAAGGCCTCTTCACCCCTTATCTCGCCGACTATAATGTAGTCGGGCCTATACCTCAGTGAGACCTTGACGAGGTCGTAGAGGCTGATCTCGCCGGCCTTTGTCTCGCCGAGGCCGTAGCTCTCCCTGCTGACCAGCTGCACCCAGTTCTCATGGGGGAGGTTGAGCTCGGGTGTCTCCTCTATGGTCACTATCTTGAAGCCTGGCTTGAAGAAGTTAGCTATGGCGTTGAGCAGCGTCGTCTTGCCGGCGGCGGTGGCGCCTATGACCATCAGGGTCATCCTGTTCTCTATGAGGAACCAGAGGTATGCAGCGGTCCACGAGTCTATATTGCCCATACGGATGAGGTCGACGATTGAGAAGGGCTTCTCCCTGAACTTCCTTATTGTGAATGTGCTGCCCCTCGGGGAGACTTCTTCTCCATAGGTCGCGGCGAGCCTGTGACGCCCGGGCAACATGGCGTCTACTATCGGGAAGGCCGCTGAGATGTGCTTGCCAGACATGTGTGCGAGTTTGATTATGAATTCTCGGAGGTAGTCTCTGTCGTGGAAGACTATGTTCGTCGGTATGCTCTCATAGTCGCGGTGCCAGACGTGTATCGCCCTGTCTACGCCGTCGCAGCTTATATCCTCGAGCCTGTAGTCGCGCATGAGGACCTCTATTGGCCCGTAGCCAAGGAGGTCTCTCTCAATATAGTAGAGTATCTTGCCCCAGCTTTCGTCACTTATCCCCTTTATGGATTTCTTGTATTTCTCCGCCAGGCGCCTAGCCTCCTCTATGACATGCTTCCTAATATCAACCTCAAAGGACTCGGGTGGCTCGAGCTCTACGCTAAGAATATCGATTAGCTTGTCGACAGCCTTTCTCTCACTGGGGGTCAGCTGAACCTCCTGTGCAAAGTATACTCTCTGGTTCCCCAGCTCGGGGATCTCCGCTATAACGACCTTGGCGTAGGGCTCGGCGACCCAGTACTCGTCTATTATGCGGTATTCCTCTTTGAGGGGGAGATAGATGATTTTCTCCTTCTCCTCCTCTTCCTCCTCTTCCTTTTTCTTCTTCTTTTTCTTCTTCGATTTCTTATCCTTCTTGTCCTTCTTTTTAACTTTGATTTTCTTATCTTTCTTTTCTACCTCTTCTTTCCCCTCTTTTTGCTTAGAAATCTTTTTTGCCTCCTTGCCCTCCTCCTTCTCTTCCTTTGATTTGCGGAATATGCTTGGCGCCAATAAATCCACCTTACTGATACGATATAGAAGTGTGGTTGAAATAAATTACCGCTGTCCAACATGGGAAAATGTTTTTCTTTGCAGAAAACTATGTTGAAGCGATAAAATATTTCTACCCACCCCACGGTCTAGACAACTATGGGCAGTATTGTAGGCTACGCATATGCGCTCTTCGGATGGGCTGGGAATCTGGTAACCAAGCTGTACCCAGACCTCTATAACGACATAGTGTCTGCTGACATGAAGATTTACCCGCCGGCTTACGCGTCTCTCGTTATCTTCGCGACGCTGTTGAGCTTTATAATAGGCTCTTTCATAGGTATCCCGATACTCATCCTCTCACGTATGCACGTCTCTCCCTTCTTCTCGTCGCCATTAGCACCAATCTTCAGCGCTGTGGCCATGCTCATAGTGCCGGCGCTCGTTTTTGTGGTTCTCCTCTTCCTGCCTAAGATGAGGGTTGTCTCAAGGGAGTCGAGGTTCGACCTCGAGATCCCCTACCTCTCGGTCTACATTACGGTGATGGCCACCGGCGGGATCTCGCCGTATGTGAGCTTCGAGAGGCTTGCCAGGGCGCCAAGCATTCTCTTCCAGGAGATTAAGCGGGAAGCTCAGAGGTTCTACCTAAGGGTCAGGGCGATGGGTATAGACCCGCTGACGGCCATCGAGGAGTCGGCGAAGAGGGTCCCCCACAAGGGCTACAAGCAGTTGATGAACGGGTATGCCTCTACGCTGAGGGCTGGTGGGGACGTTGTGGGCTATCTTAACCGCCAGACAGAGATAATGCTCGGCGAGAGGATCTCGCAGATAAAAACTGTTGGCGAGAGGATAGCTACATTGATGGAGGCCTACATGGCGGTTGTGCTCCTCTCCTCTCTCACGATGTATGTCCTCTTCGTCGTGAACATGGCGCTAAGCCAGGCGGGTCTCGGTATAGGAGGCGGCGCGATGCAGTTCATATTGATGTCCTATATCGTGATGCCCATGCTTTCAGGCATGTTCATATATCTCGCAGATATGATGCAGCCGAAGTATCCCGTATACGACAAGATGCCCTACCTAGTCTACTTCGCCGTAGGCCTTCCGCTGACGACGTTCCTCCTGATAGCCGTGGTGGCGCCATTCATACTCCCACCCCCACTCTCGACGACGCTAAAGAACGTATTCTATCCGCTCGTCATGGCTGTCGAGAAGATAACATACTCTCTGGGGATGCAGAAGGGGTACGAGTCCGGCGTAGGGATAATTATAGCGTTGGCCGCGGGGCTGATACCAGCCATAATTGTTGAGACACGCTCCGCGCTCAAGTACAGCGGTATCCAGTACGGGCTCACGAGGTTCCTGAGGGATCTAGTGGAAGTCAGGAAGACGGGTATGGCCCCCGAGAAGTGTATAATAAACCTGAAGGACAGGGATTATGGCCGTTTCTCCAAGTACTTGAAGGACATGGCAAGGCAGGTGGGCTGGGGTGTTTCGCTCCAGCGCATATTCTATAGGTTCGCGAAGGGGATGAAGAACTGGTTCGCACTCATATCGATGTTCCTCTTGGTGGAGAGCATAGAGGTTGGCGGCGGTACCCCCAGGACGCTCGAGGCGTTGGCACGCTACGCGGAGACGCTGGAGATGGTTGAGAGGGAGAAGAAGGCCATGATGAGGCCGCTCATGATGATACCATATGTGGGCGCCCTCATCATAGTGGTTGTCGTGCTGATACTGGTTAGCTTCATGTCCTACATACTGGGCTTCGCAGGCGCCACGGTATCTTCGGTGCAGCTCACAGGCATGTTCCTGCCCCCGGTTATCCTGAACAGCTACTTCATGGGCCTCGTCGCCGGGAAGATAAGTTCGGAGCGCGTAGCCGCGGGCTTCAAGCACGCCCTTCTTCTGCTGCTGGCTAACCTGGCTGCTATGATAGTTACCCCGTCGCTGACGGTAAGCCTCATACCTAGGCTCTAGAACATTATTTTCGTGGCTATAGTCGTAGCTGGGACCCCGGGTGTGGGGAAGACCACTCTTTCTAGGCACCTAGCCGGGATGCTTGGGGTACCCCATATAGAGCTTGCCAGGCTTGTGAAGGAAAAGGGGTTGTACAAGGGATACGATGACGAGAGGAGCTCCTATATTGTCGACGTGGATGCGGCCAGAAGGGTGCTTGGAGACATGCTGACGTGCAAGGAGATCGTCGACACACATGTGGTGGCTTGTATACCCCCTGGGAAGGCAAGGCTTGTAGTGGTCCTACGCCTGGACCCTCTTGTATTGAAGGAGAGGCTTGAGAAGAGGGGCTATAGCCAGGACAAGGTTAGGGAAAACGTAGAGGCCGAGGTCCTCGGCGTGGTTCTCGCCGACGCCGTAGAGCACTTTGGTGCTGGGAGGGTGAAGGAGGTTGACCTCACGGGGCTCACCGTGGAGGAGGCCCTGTCCAGGGTGGTGGAGGCGTTGAGTGGCGGGGATTTCCCGCCTGGCAGGGTTGACTGGCTTGAGAAGTACTGGCACTTGCTGCGTTGACGATATATTGTGTTAATATTCTTTCCCCGGCGTTTATTTATAGATTAAACCTGCCCACCTATCTTGATGGTGGAGGTAGAAGAGGTTCTCAGGTTACTGGCGGAGACTGAACCAGAGGGGCTAGAGTATCCTCCGCCCGTGGAGGACCACGCAGAGCTAGTTCTCTACGCTGCTCTTAAAGGCCACACAGCCCTGGCCGCTGATCACCTGTTAAACCCCTGGCTCTCCGGGTCCCTGAGAGAGATTATAGGCCAGCTAAATAGGAGGATACACTTAGAGCTTCTCAGGAGGTATAGGCTCGGCGGGGGATCCGCGGCAACGGTGTTAGCGGTTGCGAGGCTATATGATGTTCTCCTGGAGGTAGCGCTCAACCTGCTGGGCTTCGAGTATATATGGGTTGGCCTAACGCCGGAGGAGCGTGAAGAGCTTCTAGACCTCGTCATGGAGCAGCTCGTAGACATGGAGGCCATGGAGGAGAGTTTCCTAGGGTCTAAGGCTATAGCGGAGGCGGTTGTCAGGTGGAAAATAGCCGATATGAAGAAGGTTATGGCGGGTGACCCGAAACGGGTTGGAATGGTAGCCTGGATGGGGGAGAACGTTGAACGGAGGGTCGACTGGGACAGGCCTACGCTCTCCTTTATAGAGGAGATGGAGGAGGAGATAAAGGGCAACGCGTACTACAGGATGGGCCTTCTAGGCCTTTGCCGTTTCGGCAACGACTATGCGCTAGGTCTGAGGTGGCTCCGCCGCCTAGGCTATGTGCAGGTGTCAACTAATCCCCAGCTCGCAGCCATAGCTTACCGCGACGACCCGTCCCTATGGGATGTGTTTAAACGGTACCTGAAGGAGCACCCTGAACTACTGGAAAACCCCGAGGAGCGTGGCGACGAGCTAGCCATGGCGGCCACGCTGATAGCACTCTGGCCCAACATGGAGGTCTTCCGCCCCGTAGCCTATCTCTTGGACTTCGACGACGGCATGATAAGCTACCAGCTTAACCCCAACGTCGCCGATAGCGTTGAGGGGAGCGTAAACGACGCTCTTAAAATATACTCCCTCTGCGAGGAATACTTCTCCAAGTACGACCAGTATCTGCTCTGGGGATGGCCGACGAGCATAGAGCGGGCGAGGCCGAACATAGTCTTTAAGGTGGCAGGCTCCTCGCCAGCCGCGATAGATATCACGAGGATACTGGAGAGCTATGGGATAGGCACCAATAATACCGTCACCTATACGGTGTCACAGGAGATACAGCTCATCCTGGCAAAGATCGAGGGGAGGGTGGAGGCGAAGAGGAGGGGGGTGAAGGCCACAAAGGTCTATGAGACGAACATGGGCGGCCGCCTAGAAGGGCATCTCAGAGAGGTGAAGGCGGCAGAACTTCTTAGAGAAGCGCTGAAACGCATCGAAAACCCGGAGGAGGAGCTAGCCAAGCTGGCTGAGAAGCTGGGCGTGCCTGAAGTACGGGTAGGCGGCACGTGGAGAGGCCCTTCGGGATGGGGCTATGATGTTGAGGCCAGAACGCTCGACGAGAAAATAGAACTAGTCGCCTATAGGGCCTACCTCAAGCCGCTCACAAAGAAACCCTTCGCCGAATTCCTAGCCAGGGCAGGGGTCTGCGGCGGGACCCCCGAGGAAGTATTGAAGTGCCTGGAAACCTGGGAGGAGGCAATAGGGATGGCAGGGACACTTGTGGCGCAGCGTGTCTGGTGGGTCTTCTTCAGCGAGGAGAACAGGCATAGATGGATAGCCTACATCATGAAGAAGTACGGTGTTTCACAGGAAGACGCAGAAGAGATACTCGACAATATTGACGTCCTCCCGGCGTCGAAGCGTAAGCCCGCGGACACCTATCTCACCCTGGCAAGCAGGAATATGACCAATACCGAGTTCCCAAACCACCAGCTCAGCGTGCATAGAGAGTATCTCGAGGGGAGGGTTAGGCTGGAGGACTATGCGGAGTCTATCAGGTGGAGGCATGACCCCAAATATGTGGAGCTTCTGTCCTTTATCGAAGACTTCAGGAAAGCCTACGAGCTAACACCGGAGCTCCTAGAGATATTGAGGGAAGCCGGCATAGAGGGGGTTGAAGAGTGGGGCACCGGCGGCACAAGGCCCGAGGAATGGGCGAGCTTCGGGTCAAGGATAAAGACCATGAGGGGCTTCACAGAAGCCTATAACAAGTTCAAGGAGAAGTGTATCAGCGTGGCAAAAGAAGTTGCGCTCGGAAAATGAGCGCTCCCGGCTTGTTTTTCCTTTTTCGTCATGGCGTATTAGCTAAAGATTTAGACACGTAGCGCGAAGGGGGTATATTTATATTTCCCAGGCCTTTTTCACAAATTGGCGCGATGAAGGAGAAGGTTGTGGGGGTGGGAGTAGGAAGACATCTGATCGTAGAGATGTTCGAATGCAACCCAAAGGCTCTTGATAGCCTAAAGACCGTTAAGGACGCTCTCATAGACGCTGCAGTAGCCTCGAATAGTACTGTGGTGGGTTTCGACTTCTACCGGTTCAAGCCGCACGGCGTAAGCGGGTATGTTCTCATAGCGGAGTCGCACATCTCCGTGCACACCTGGCCCGAAAGGGGGTATGCGGCGGTCGATGTGTTCACCTGTGGCCAGCATACTAATCCCTGGAAGGGGCTGGAGGTTCTCAAGGAGCGGTTTGGAGCGAAGAAGGTCACGATAGTGGAGATAACCCGCGGTGTCGGCATAGAGCAGTACGCCGGTTACTGGGAGCCAGAGAAGGAGGAGAAGAAGGCGGAGGTAAGGGCCCGGTCGCATTAAAAACCAGCTTTTTCTCCCTGGTGGGTTTGTTTGGGGGTACAGCTTACACCCATTATAAGGCCTATCCATAGGGTTGGGTTAAAGGGTGTAAGGGGCAAAACCCTGGCGGTTGACGCGTTGAACGCGATTTACCAGTTCCTCGCACTTATAAGGCTCCCGGGGGGCGAGCCCTTCAGAGATGCGCGGGGAAGGGTTACATCGCACCTCATAGGCCTGTCTACGAGGTATACTAGGCTTATGCAGGAGTATGACTGTAGGTTTATCTTCGTGTTCGACGGTCCGCCTCACCCCCTTAAGGCGAGGGAACTCGAGAGGCGTAGGCGGCAACGTGAAAGATCTCTTGCCGAGTGGCGTGAGGCACTGCGAGAGGGTGATCTTGCTAAGGCTTTTTCCAAGGCTGTTACCACGGCGCGTGTCGACGACTATATTATCAGCTCTTCTAAGAGGCTCCTAGAGCTTATGGGGGTACCCTTTATCGATGCGCCGCATGACGCTGAGGCACAGGCGGCCTATCTGGTGGAGAGAGGTGATGCGTGGGCCGCCAATACTCTCGACTGGGATTATCTACTCTACGGCGGCGCCAGGATGGTCCGGTATATAACGCTCACAGGATTTGAGTGGCTCCCCTCACGTGGCGTGGCTAGAAGGCTATCTCCGGAGCTGGTAGTCTTGGAGGAGGTGCTCCGGAGCCTAGGAGTTACCAGGCGCCAGCTAGTCGAAATAGCTATACTCGTTGGGACGGACTATAACGAGGGAGTAAGAGGTATCGGCCCACGTAGGGCGTTGAAGCTGATAAAAGCCTATGGTAGCATAGAGCGTTTGCCACGCCATATACGTGAGGAGCTCCCCGACAACTGGAGGGCGGTAGAGGAAGTCTTTATGAACCCTCCTGTCCGGAGAGACTATAAAATAGTGTTCAGGGATCCCGACCTCGAGGGCCTATACAGCTTTCTCGTCGAGGAGCATAGTTTTTCTCCGCGTAGAGCGCGGCTTGTCGTGGAGCGCCTGGAAAAAGTGTATCGCCGGTGGAGGTCTCAGAGTGACCTGTCGGGTTTCCTAGAGTAGGGGGTGGCGATGGAGTTCGGTGAGCTCGTCGAGGCTATACGGGCGGTGGAGAAGCTGAAGGGTAGGAACGACAAGGTTCGCATGCTCGCCGCAATCTTCTCTGCCCTCGATCCCGGGGAGGCCGCATTGGTTGCCCGCCTGATAACTGGCAGGGTGTTCCCAGAGTATAGCGAGGTGTCAGTGGGTGTTGGGTGGGCGAGTGTGAGGGATGCGCTAGGTATGGTGGACGCGGTCTCCACGCTTTTCCCGCATGCGCAGCGCGTCTCGGTAGGGGAGCTTGTGGAGACGCTCCAGAAGATTTCTCGCACCGCGTCCCGGCGGAAGAAGGTTTCCTATCTGTTCTCGCTCTTTTCCAGGCTCTCCCGGGAGGAGAGGGAGTATCTCCTGAGGATATTATTCGGCGAAGTCAGGATAGGCGCCAGCACAGGGCTAGTGCTGGAGGCGATAGCCGAAGCCGCCGGATGCGAGCTCGGCGTTGTGCGCCGCGCATACATGTACCTCTCAGATATAGGTGATGTAGCGGAGATTGCGCTCAGGGAGGGTTGCGAGGGACTGAGGCGTGTTAGGATACAGCTTTTCAGGCCCGTGAAGCCCATGCTTGCGGCGATGGCCTACTCTTTCAGGGAGATCCTAGGCGAGCATGGGGGGAAGACATCGCTTGAGTACAAATATGATGGAGTGAGAGTGCAGATACACAAGAGTGGGGACAAGGTAAAGGTGTTTTCCCGCAGGCTTAGCGATATTACAGGCTATGTGCCTGAGGCGGTCGAGCTAGCCGCCAGGATAAAGGCTGAGGAAGCCATACTTGACGGGGAGGCTGTTGGGGTCGAGGCCGGAAGGCCTGTGGCCTTCCAGGAGGTTTCAAGGAGGATACGCCGTAAGCGGGAGAGGGAGCGTTTTATCGCTAGGATCCCGCTGCACGTGTACCTCTTCGATCTGCTCTACCTGGACGGGGAGGATTTTACTTTAAAACAGTATAGGGAGAGGCGCCGGGTGCTCGAGGAGATAGCTCCTCGGGAGAATCTTGCCAGGATGCGTATAGTTGATAGCCTCGTGGATGCCGAGGATTTTTATCGGAGCGCCGTAGGCGAGGGCCATGAAGGCGTGGTTGCTAAACGGCTTAGCGGGCTCTACGAGCCCGGTATAAGGGGTAAACACTGGCTTAAACTGAAGGCTTCGGAGACTGTGGACTGTGTCATAGTCGCGGCGGAGTGGGGGCACGGTAGGCGTAGGGGCTGGCTAAGCGACTACCATTTAGCCGTATATGACGACGAGAACGACCGCTTCCTCCGAGTCGGTAAAACGTATAAAGGCCTCACCGACGCGGAGTTCGAGGAGATGACTAGGAGGCTCCTAGAGCTCAAGGTTGCTGAAAAGGGCTACGTCGTCTACGTGAAGCCCCAAATAGTGGTAGAGGTCGAGTACGCCGAGATCCAGCGGAGCCCCCGCTATGAGTCAGGCTACGCGCTCCGCTTCGCTAGGATAAAGCGGATTAGATGGGATAAGAGGCCCGAAGACGCCACTACGCTTAGGGAGCTCGAAGAGCGGTATAGGAGGCAGCGTTTCAAGAAGACGCCGGGTGTCACCCCTTGACACACGGGGTAAAGGTGGTCCCCCTGGCGGACGAGAGCCTGGGGGTACGCTCGATGTCCGTGCTGGTGGAGGCCGGCTCAACCGTGCTGCTCTTTGACGCGGGTGTAAGCCTGGCGCCGAGCCGCTATGGCCTCCCGCCACATCCCTCAGAGCTTATGAGCCTTGTTGAGGCTAGGAGGAGGATACTGGGTGCTGCCGCGCGGGCCGACGCGGTTTTCATAAGCCATTTTCACAAGGATCACTACACGCCACATAGTGTCGGGCTCTATGAGGCATCGGGGCCAGAGGTGTTCGCGCAAACCTATAGGGGCAAGGTTGTCTACGTCATAGACCCGGCAACAGGGGTGACGCGGAACCAGGCTAGGCGCGCCAGGTCTTTCTTGAGTGCGCTTGAGGGCTTGGCGAGTGCGTATATGCTGGGGGACGGGGCGGTTATTGAAATAGGTCCCCTCAGAATCGAGGCCAGGCTCTACAGCCATGGATCAGGTAGGCTAGGCCGCGTCCTAGGCGTCTACCTGGTTGCGGAGGGAGAGGTTATGGCTGCCTATCTGCCCGACGTGCAGGGACCGGTAGACCCGGGGGAGGCGGAGGAGATAGTCCGCAGGTCACCTGGCGTCCTCATTATCGGTGGGCCGCCCACATATCTCGCATACTCGCACAGGGTTTCCGGGGGAGAGCTAGAGCGGGGCCTGCGGAACCTGGCGTATATCATCTCTACCCTGTCGCCGCAGGGTACTAGGGTCTATGTCTCCCACCATCTTCTACGTGATTCTTCGTGGGAGGAGGTGTTGGAGGGCTACGGTGTAGACCGCTCAGACTTCTGCCTCTACTCCGACTATTATAACAGGGAGCCGGAGCTCCTCGAGGCTTACCGGCGTGAACTCTATTCCTATGACCCGCCCCCGGAGAATTATTTGGCCATTCTACGCAGGGGAGTAAGGCGTAGCCCCGAGGAGATTTTGGCTGCCCTGGAGGGTTTTTCCGGCTAGTTTCCCGGGCTGCTGGGATAATATTAATTTCTCCAGTAACTGTTATCCTAGGGTCAGCTATGTGGTCTATACTGTACTATCTACGTAACGACCCGGAGAAGCTTAGATGGAACCTTAGAGCGAGGTATATGGACGATGCACTCGTGGATAAGGCGCTGGCCCTCGACAGGGAGTGGAGGAGGCTTAAGAAGAGGCTGGACGAGCTTAGACACGAACTGAACAAGCTTTCCTCACAGATATCCAAGGCTCCACCCGAGAAGAGAGGAGAGCTAGTGGCTAGGGCGAAGGAGCTGAGGAGGAGGATTAACGAGCTCGAAGGGGAGCTGAAACGGGTCGAGGAAGAGCGCGAAAGGGTGTTGAGGAGTATACCCAACGTCATACATGAAAGCGTGCCCATAGGGCCGGACGAGACGTATAACAGGCCCGTCAGGTTCTGGGGTAAGCCCCGTGTATGGAGAAACCATGTAGACCAGTTCCTCGAACAGACTAGGGGCTTCGACGTAGAGTACGAGGTTGTGGATTGGAGGCCGCTGGGGCATGCAGACTACGTGGAGAGATACGGGTTAGCGGATACGGAGAGGGCCGCGAAGGTTGCCGGCTCACGGTTCTACTATCTGTTTAACGATGCCGTATGGCTGGACATCGCCCTGGTGCGCTACGCGCTGGAGGCTCTAGCCCGGAAGGGCTTTACAATCGTAGAGCCGCCGTTAATGCTCAGAGAGGCTGTAATGGAGGGTGTGATAAGCTTTGACGATTTCCGGGACATGGTCTATAAGATAGAGGGGGAGGACTTGTATCTAATAGGAACAGCCGAGCACCCCCTGGCCGCTTTACACTGGAAAGACGTGATACCCGAAAAGGACCTGCCACTACTATACGCTGGCTACAGTCAGTGCTTTAGGAAGGAGGCGGGGGCGCATGGTAAAGACACAAAAGGCATATTCCGTGTCCATCACTTCGGGAAGGTCGAGCAGTTCGTCTTCTCTCACCCCGATGAGTCGTGGGAGTGGCATGAGAAGCTTATGGCCAACGCCGAGGAGCTGTGGCAGGGTCTCGGAATACCCTACAGGGTTGTAAACATAGCCTCCGGCGACCTAGGGGTTGTTGCCGCCAAAAAATACGACCTAGAAGCATGGATGCCTGCACAGGGCAGATACCGGGAGATGGTTTCATGTAGCAACTGTACCGACTGGCAGAGCTACAGGCTTGACATTAGGTACGCCGAGTCGAGGGGGGCGCCGTCCAAGGGATATGTCCACACGCTGAACAGCACGGCGCTGGCTATCCAGAGAACGATAACGGCTATAATAGAGAACTACCAGGACGAGGAGGGGTATATACACGCGCCGAGGGCGCTCCGTAGATACCTAGAACCCTACGAGGATCTCCTGTCGAGGATAGTGCTAGACTAGACAGCCTATACGATCCCCGGAGGCACATCCTCTCCCTGTTTCATAACTGAAGCGATGTCCGCGACGATTATCAGTGCCCCCATTATGAAGCTGAAGAGCTCGTTTATGGAGCTGGCGACGACCTTAAGCAGCCTCTCTTTCTCTCCTATAGAGTATATAGGTGATACTAGTTTTAGGCCGTCTAAGGTGCCTTCAACATAGGCTAGGGTGTTTTCGTAGCCGGAGATTATATTTTCAGCTATCTTCTTTACCTGGGGGTCATGCAATGCGGCTATAATATCCTCCTTGGCTATCTTTACTAGTTTTTCCATAACAGGTAACGCGAGATTAAGTGCTTCGTCGAATTTATTTTCTTCAAGGTATCTCGAGAATTTCTCGGTGAACTCCTTCATGGTTTCATCTAGTTCCTCTAGAGTCGTCATCCAAGGGTGTAGTTTCTAAATATACAAAAACTTTTCCGTTATACCTGGATTACTCAGAGCTCGGCTTTATATCCACTATCTCCACATGGTCCCCCGGCTTTATGCCATACCTCTCTCTCACCTCCTTCGGTATCGTGAACTGGCGTGAATCCGTGAATCTCGTCCTCAGCAACCTGGCGTGGATCTCTACTATCTCGCTGCCCATTCTAATCTTAATCTTGGCAAACTTATACTTCTGTATATTCAACTTTCTAACGAGACGGGCAGGTATTAGAACTTGGTAGTTCGAGTATACTCGTATTGTATATGGTAGCTTTTCTATGTTGAACCCTTTCATACCTCTCTTGCCAACCATGAGTATTCACCATATATTTTACAACCAATAATATAATCCAGTTGTTTAAAAACCATTCGTCATTGTGAGCATTAAACAATATCCGGACTGCAGGATAAAGATTAAAATACGCATAGCTGGTAGCGCTCAATGTGCTTGATAGCGTTTACCGCGCGCTCATATTCATACTACCTGCATACGTGGCCAACGGCTCGCCCGTAGTGATTTCAAGGCTAATACCTCTACTCCACCCCATCGATGGGGGAAAGAAGTTCCTAGACAACCGTAGGATACTGGGCAACGGTAAAACAATAGAGGGGTTCCTCGGAGGAGTAATCCTAGGGACGGCGACCTCGCTCGTCCTAGAGTTCATGGGGCTTCACAGCGTGGGGGAGGGCTTCGTCCTCTCAGTCGGCGCGCTTGTAGGTGACATAGCTGGCTCATTTATAAAGAGGAGGCTTGGCCTCGAGAGAGGTGATCCAGCGCCACTACTCGATCAGCTAGACTTCCTCTTCGGAGCGCTACTTCTCTACAGCATATTCTACGGCAGCATAGACCTCGAAGAGACGCTTATACTGATTGTGATAACGCCTGTCATACACCTGGCCACGAATATGGCTGCGTATGCACTAAAACTGAAAGACAGGCCCTGGTGACGCGCCTTAGGGCTGGATCCTAAAGTATCTCTTTAACAGCCTAAAAGCTATATGCTTGAAGAAGCTCCCACAGGGTATTATCTGCATGAAGCCCTGCCAGTTGCCATATACAACGTAGTCGTGGCCCCTGCACAGAGCGATCGCGGGTAGGGCGAGCAGATCCTCCTCCCCCACCACTCTTAGCACACCCCCTTCCTGTGAGAGAAGCTGCCGTAGCTTCTCCAGGCATTCTAGGCTTATACTACCCGCCGGGTTATGGCATGTAAAATCCTCTTCGAGGGTCTCTCCTTCCATCTTTTCTCTTCTGCTATAATTGTCTATCACCGCGACATCCGTCTTAAAGTATCTGGCAAAGTTCCTCGTGACCACGTCTCCTATCGTTATGACCCTGCCGCCGCCTATTATCTCCCTAGCCTTATAGATCGAGGAGGGAGCCTCCTCATATACTATATACCCCCATGCATAGGAGAGCTCCTTTGCCCGCCTCTCTAGTATAAGGGAGGACATCGTCATCTGACCTTAAGTGCGTAGAGTCCCTCTCTCTTTATCTCCAATAGACGAGCGACTTCTGATAGCTCCGGCTCCACGACTATGACGAGCCCCTCCCACTCGTATGAGAACTCCCTGTTGCCACAGTTGGGGCACACCTCGGTTTTATCGTCGACGAGCATCTTACACTTAGTGCACGCCTTATACGGAAGCTTTCTCTTCGGCATTTCCACCCCTCTCCTTCTCTACTAGGTTCTGGATCTGCTCCAACTTGCCCAGATAAGGCTGTCTCATCGTCATCCGTATCTTAAGCGTGCTTTTATGTATATCATAGCTTATACTCGTTACACGTGCTCTCACTATATCTCCCTTCCTTATAGTAGTCTTGGTCTTCATGTCGAAGACAAGGCCCTGATCCCTATCATACTTTACTTCTCTGCTAGCAAAGACCTGTGACCTATGTATAAATCCCTCTTCAGCGCCCAGCCTAACCCATATCCCTATGTTTTCTACAAGTATTACCTCTCCCTCCACGACTTCCTGTATAATCGGCGCAAATGTAAGCGCCTTAAACCGTGCAGGATGATACAGGCTTCCATCGTTAAACGTCAAGTACCCGTACTCGGAGATGTCGACGTCCAGTATGGACACTATCCGCCCCAGATTCTCTATGACCTTGCCTTCATAGTTGTTCCGCAGCACTTCTAGGGCCGCCTCTTTCAGTGGTTTAGAAAAGTAGCGTGGCGGTATCCTAACAACGTCTTCAAGCTCGACTACTTTGTACATCTACCTCAGCCCCGGATCTTTCTCTGACCCTTCACTGCATCACTCCTATATGCTGTTTTCTATCATAGACCCTTCCGCCACGCCCACCATAGCCGTAGAGCTCTCAGAGCAGCTTCCTTATGTACTCCGCTATGGCCCGTGCCAGCGGCGGGGGGACAGCCTCGCCAACCTGGTTAAACTGTGGGTCCCGCCCCCCTAGAAAGACGTGGGCGTCGGGAAATCCCATGAGGCGGGCCTGCTCCCTAACAGTTAACACGCGGTTCTCAAAGGGGTGGACGAAACGTGCGGACCCCATCACCGTTGGTGCCAGCCTATACGGGTGGAGCCTAACATAGTTGCCTAGCACTCTGCCCCCGTACCCCCGGTAATGTATTAGCGCCTCCCCCCACCTAAGCTTAGATATTCTCTGGCGTTTCCTCCTGCTCATGGGTACGTACTCGTGATTGGGTATGCCATAATAGGGGTCCGGCGGCGGGAGATCGCCTATAGCATCTATAACCCTCAGATGCCTGGTTTTACGTGGCTTAAGCCTCACGTTAGAGATAAAAACCCTGACCCTGTGGGATGGCGTCCCGTAGTCCTCCGCGTAGAGGATGTTGAAGTATATCTTACCGTAACCTACACGCGCGAATTCTTCTCTTATTACTTCATCCAGCCCCCCATCCATTATTCCAGGCACATTCTCCATCACAAAGATCTCAGGCTGAAGGTCGCCAACTATGCGTATAAAATGTAAAACCAGTCTACCCCTAGGATCCACATACAACCTGTCCAGCGGATCCCTCTTCCTCTCCGGGTTAGCCCTCGTATACGCTTCACAGGGCGGCCCGCCTATTACCACCTCAGGGCGCCGTGAACCAAGAACACGCAGGATCTCAGCGGAGTGGACCTCCTGTATGTCACGCGCTATGACTACCGCCTCGGGAAAGTTTCTCCTATAGGTCTCTACAGCTGGAGGAAAGTTCTCTACGGCGAGCAGGGGCCTAAACCCCGCTCTAACAAAACCCCGCGTAAAACCGCCGCCGCCGGCGAAGAGATCTATGAACGCTGCCTCCATCACATCCTCCCCCGCCCCGACAGGGAGGCTGGGGGGAGCGGCGGCAATACCCCCCCTTCTGTTCTAAGCGGGATCCATCTAAGGGTCCACCCGGACCTCGCCCGCGGGCGTTCACAGGTCCTGCTTGACCCTAAAACCGCGGGTCGGCCGTTTCACCCCGATCCCTCTCCGTCGTCACCACCGGATCATCCCCCTACGGGAGAGGTGGGTGCCGTTTCTGAGCCGGAGCCACGGCTCTCGCCGTGCCGCTTACGCGGCCGCGGCCCGCGGCATGTGGGGGAAGTTCCACAGCCTGCCCCGTCGCCGGAGCAGGCCGAAGCCCGCTCACCGCCGCTCCCCCCAGCCAAGTAGTAAAAGGCCGTGGCGCCACTTATAAATGGTTTACCGCGTCTAGAGAGGCCCGGCGGCGTCCCCCCGGGGTGGCCACTCCTAGCCGCTAGGCCGCCGGCACCAGGCCCTCACCCCTCACCTCCCCGCGAACGCGCCCCGCAGGCCTTAGGGCCGCTCCCTCCCGGGCCTAACCCGTTTCGGCCTGTACGGTGCTTCGGCGCCTCCCTACGGAGGGCCTAGCACCACGGGGCGCCCCGCGGGGAGCGGGGATCACAGGGCTGGTGCCGGCGCCTAGGCGGCCGGTGTGAGGCGCCCCCGGGGGTTTACGCCCCCCGCCGTGAAGCCCATTTGCGGTGACAGGGCAGGGCTAGCTCCCCGGGGCTCCCGCCGGGCCGTGAGTGCACACACCAACTATAATTATAAGTTTTTCGTTCACCTATATTGATGCCCTATATATTTCCCTAAGCCTCTCGACGCCATTTATCTTCTCTATAACCTCGACGACCTGTGGCGGCACAAGTCTCCTCCACTCATCATCTCCCTCGGCTATGAGTTTCCTTATCAGCGTCGCCTCATACTTCTCCCTCTCGTAGAAGGGTATAGAGTATACAGGTATACCAGCCTCCTTGAAGAGCAGCCTGCTTAGTGGATCATTTGTATAGGCGTTGTCGAAGGGTGGCGCATAGGCCTTGACTACTGACACCCATGTGGTGTGTTGCGTATCGGTATCGGGGATTTCCGCTATCATGACGCGGCCTAGGAGGCCCTCGGATCTGAGTGTCCTATATATCATGAGAATCCTTTCGCCTGAGGTAAACGGGTTCCGCCATGTATGACTATACTGTGCGCTCCCCACACCCACGACTATCTCCTCTTCTCTCTCTAGAATCCACCTCACGGCGTGGAGGTGGCCATAATGGAACGGCTGGAACCGCCCTATGTATAGAGCGCGTGACACGGGATAAAGAAAAATTACGCCTCTTTTTCAACTTTTGTGATTATCTCTAAGTAAAACTCGTTAAGCACGTCTCTATAGTCCCTTTTACCCTCCTCTATCATATCCATGTAGCGTTGCACCTCTACTGTCCTTTTCTCGGAGACCAGGTCGGGGTATTTGCCTACAAGGAACTCGTATACCTTGATTCCGAGCTTGGTGGGCACGAGCTTGCCGTTCTTTACCTCTATGACATAGTGTCGGTCGAGAAGCGTCCTTACTATCTTGGCGTATGTGGAGGGCCTGCCTATGCCACGCTCCCTCATCAGCCGTATCAGATCCGCCTGCGAGTACAACGGGATCAACGGTACCCTCCGGTATGTCACGCTTTTCACGGCGTAGCTGCCGGGCTCTATGAGGGGCCTTGTGTCTAGGGGTAGGATCAGGGTAAACCCCTTCTCGATGATCTCTCCGATATAGCTCTGTTCCTTCTCGAAGTTGAACCCTCTGAACACTACTTTCACCTCCTTAACCTTCGCGGGGGGCATCTGGCTTGCAATGAACCTTCTAAAGATCATGTCGTAGAGCCTATAGTGTAGCCTCGTGAGCTGCGCGGGGAGCTGGAGCACGCCCTGCCTCACAAGGTTAATCAGTGTCTCCGTGTCAAGCGGCCGCGTAGGCCTTATACATTCATGCGCCCCGCCCTCGCCCCACCTCCTAGGTGTAAACATGTCAGCCCCTATCTTCTCCGTTATATACTCCTTCGCTATCCTAAGCCCCGCGTCGGAGACACGGGTACTATCGGTTCTATGGTATGTTATAAGCCCCATCTCGAAGAGGTTCTGCGCAAGCCTCATGACGCGGTCAACACCTATCCTAAGCCTCTGCGAGCCGTCTCTCAGCAACGTGTCGGTTGTATAGGGGGGCGGCGGGTTTATGACGCGCTCCTCCTCACCCACTATCTCGACGGTGACGCCGCTCTCAGCTATCTTCTCGGCGACTTCCTTCGGCTTGAGAGAGTCGAGCTGAACGTTGTCCGCTATTATATAGTAGTCGTTCTCGAGAACTATGCGGAATACAGGCCTTATACTCTCCTTCGACTCCTTATATCTCTCTATAACCCATCCTAGAACGGGTGTCTGTACACGCCCAGCCGATAGCCACTTCATTCCGAAGAGCTGCCATAACTTCTTACTGAGCGAGAATCCTATCCACCTATCCTCCACTCTCCTCACTATCTGCGCCTCCACGAGACGCGTGTTCAGCGTCCTCATGTTCTCCAAGGCTTCCTCAAAGGCACGCCTGGTGACTTCGTGGAACTCTATCCTCTTGATAAGCGGAACATAGGGTTTTAGGACGGCAGCTATATCCCACGCTATCTTCTCGCCCTCGGTGTCCGGGTCCGTGGCAAGGAGTACCTCGTCGACCTCTCTAGCCAGTTTTCTAAGGGTTTCAACGGTATCCGCCTGGTCAACTATGTTTCCGCTGCCGCAGCGTGGGCAGACACGCTTTATCCTTATCTTACCGTCGACGATCTCTATTGGATAGTCGGTGAACTGTTCACCGCAGTCACGGCACCTTTTCAGGGTTGTGTACACGGGGAGGAAGAGTCTCCTCCCAGGATCTACAAGGACGCCGTAGAAGTCTCTTAGCCCTCTATACGTGTACTCCGTCGTCGTAAGATCGAAGACGTGCCCCTTGCTAGCTATGATCTGGAGTATAAAGTCTCCCGTCGAAGTCTCGTATGCAAGCATACCCTGTACAAGTCTCTTGGAAGGCTTGCCGAAGAACGCGGCTATAGTCCTAGCCTTTGTAGGCGACTCGACTATGACCAGGGCGGTTTTCACTAAATCCTTTATCTCATCGACCTGTAGTTTGCCCTCGATGAGCTTCCTTATGAACTCTCTTTCCTCGTCTATCTCCCTCATGAGCTCCTCGAGGTCTATCTCTTCCAGCGGCACCCACTCTATCTCGTCGCTGTACCATCTCGACATTCTCTTGAGGCTTTCGAAAAGCTTCCTGTTGTCCACTACGACGACGGAGAGCCCCTTGGAAACACCCCTGGCGTACATCCTTGAGACGCGGCCGGAGGCTTGGAGATAGGTCATCACGTCGGGGAGTAAGAAGAATAGCTGGCCGTTCTCCCTATGTATTACGAGGTTGGTCTTCTCCTCTATAAGGTCGAGATATTTCGGCGAGGAGAGGTACTTTCTGACTATACTCTTAAGCCTCTCAATCCGCCTGGCAAGAGTGACGAACTTCCCCTTTACCTCGCCGCTCTTGTAGGCCTCGATGAAGGCCTGGTAGGTACCCATATCCATCGACTGAAGCCATCTCCTTATACTGGCGACAAGCCTGTCGATCTCGCTCTGATCCCTTTTCTCAGCTATCTCTCTGACGGTAGAGGCTATCTGGAGCAGCCTTGCCGGGGATATATCCTCGACTTCTCCGGAGAACTTGAAGTGGGGGACGCCGGCGAACACGGCGTATCTTATTATGTGGGGCAGGTCGAGCCCCCTGACTAGAATGCCATAATATGTGGCCACGCCAACCAGCACGTCAACCTCTCCCCTGGCGAACCTCTCCACTGCGCCCTTCTCCTTCCCGTACACGTACTCGGCGCGTAGCCCCCTCTCGGTAATGCTATCCCGTATTTTTCCGAGGAAGTCTTCTCCATAGCCCATGGGCACGAAGACGAGGCCTCCCTTGCCGAGGCGGGCCACGAGCTCGGCTATTCTCTCGACGATATCCTCGTCCTCTGAGAGCAGTGTATATGTGTCAACGACGTTTCTCAGCAACTCGGCACGTGAGCCTATCTCGAAGCCCAAGAGTTCTCTGAAGAGCCTTATACGTAGACCCCTTGGCCGGCCAGTAGCGGTTGATATCACGAGGACGCCAGGCTTTACGTGCCTCTTCCTCTGCTCAAGGGTTTTCTCGAGTTTGTTCAGCTTCTTCCTGAGCTCCTCAGCCTCCTCGTCGTTCCGCCTGAGCGCGGAGTACAGCTTGAGCCTAGTATATATTATCTCGTAGGCCATCTGTATGTCCTCCTGCTCAAACCCCAACAACATTAGGACTTTGTCTATATGCTTGGAGGACTTCATTATCGAGTCGACGTCGTCGACGTAGACGAGGTCAAACTTTATTCCACTAACCTTGTCAAAGTTCTTCGTGAGAAACTGGGAGGTCGTGATGAATATCCTGAAATCGCCGCTCCCTAGCCGCTCAAAGAGTTCCTGCTTCCTCTTCTTACCCATCCTCGAGAAATAGGCGATTACGGAGCTCTGATCCACGTTCGCCCTCTCCGCCATGGCGAGAGTCTTCTCGTAGACCTGCCTCACTAGAACTGTTGTTGGGAGTATAAAGTAGGTCTTCTTCCCCCGCCTGGCTAGGAAGAGCGACATAATTATGCCGAACACCGTTTTGCCCACACCTGTAGGGGCGAGGATCGTGAAGCTCTCACCTAGGAGTACTCGTTTCGCCCAGGCACGCTGAGCACTCCAGGGCTTATTGCCGAGTAGCCGTTCGAAGAAATCCTCGAATTCCCTTAATCTGCGCTCAAGCCTGTAGAGTTCACCGTACTTTTTTAGACGGCCGCTCTTGCGCAGCTCGTTATACACGTACGTTACCAGACGGTAGAACGACTCCGGGTCTTCTCCTCTAGGGACGGTGTCTAGTGCCTCCTCGGGCAGGCAGAGGTCGCAGGGGAGTCCTAGGAAAAGCCTCGTGTCAAGGAGGTCCCCGCTACAATTCGGGCATTCCTCGCGGAACACGGCATGAGCGTTCTCCTCCATGGTAACCTGAATCATTTAGGAGGCGACGTGGAATAATACTTTATCTTACACGCCCAGGTTCAGGGGAAGAAAAATGGGGTAAAAACTATTTATAGACCTCTGCGAGCCTCTCGAGCTCTCTCCAGTTCTCCTCTATGTCCTTCTTTATCTCGTCCAGAAGCCACTTATTCTCCGGCCTCAGGAGGTGCCTAAACCTGCCCTGCAGCTTGAAGTAGTCCTCGACGGGCTTAGGCTTCTTCACTGGCACTGTAATCCTGATCTTCCCATGGTCGTACTCGTAGAGCGGCCAGATCCTAGTCTGCACGGCCAGCCTTGCGACCTCTATGCTCCTGCTGGGGTCGAAGTACCATCCTGTGGGGCATGGGGTAAAGTAGTGCAGCACGGTTGGTCCTTCGGTGTTCGCGGCCTTCACGATCTTATTGTACATGTCGACAGGGTACGCGGGGTTCATCGTGGCCGCGTACTTTATGCCGTGGGCTATAGCTATCCTGATGAGATCCTTCTTCTTCTGCTGCTTGCCTGGTATAACCTTTCCGGCCGGGCTTGTCGTTGTGTGCGCGCCCTTAGGAGTGGCGCCGGAGCGCTGTATGCCCGTGTTCATGTATGCCTCGTTGTCATAGCATATGTACATTATGTCGTGCCCCCTCTCCAACATGCCGCTTAGCGACTGGAATCCTATGTCGAATGTGCCGCCGTCGCCGCCGAACACTATCACCTTGTAGCGGCGCTTGCCATACTTCCTCTCCATAGCCTTTATGGCCTCCTCTATGCCGCTGGCAGTAGCCGCTGCGTTCTCGAACGCGTTGTGGACCCAGGGCACCTTCCAGCTTGTATACGGGAATATAGTTGTTGCAACCTCGAGGCACCCGGTTGCATTGGCGACCACCTTGGGGTCGGGGACGGCTTTAAGCACAAAGCGTACAACCTGCGGTATTCCGCAGCCGGCGCAGAGTCTGTGGCCTGGTGCGAGCTGCTCGCCACGCGGTATCTCCTTAAGAGTTTTTATAGGCTGGACACCCATCTCCAATCACCTACTCCTTTACACCCACCCAAACCTGGTCTTCCTCCACCTCACCCTTCTTAAGCACATTCTCCGCCATGTCGACGACCTTTACGATCTGGTCCGGGGTGAGGTCTCTCCCGCCGAGGCCGTAGACAACGTTGAACATCAAGGGCTTCTTCCTAGCGTTGAACAGGGCGGCAGCCATATCCATATAGAGCTGGGCACCCGGACTGCCGAAGCTTATACTCCTATCCATGACCGCCAGTACCTGTAGGTCTCCCACCACCCGCTTTATCTCCTCCGTGGGGAATGGGCGATACTGTGTGAGGCTTATGACCCCTATCTTCTTGCCCTTCTCCCTGAGCTGGCTGACCACGTGGCGCACAGAGCCGGCGGAGGAGCCAAGTATCATTATACCTATATCCGCGTCCTCCACGCCCACAGCCTTTACGGGAGTATAGCGGCGCCCACTGATCTCCGCATACTCCTCAAACACCTCCTTGATCACAGGGGGTACATTGTTGTTGAAGTGGTAGTCCTGCAGCTTCTTGTGCTCCATGTACCAGTCGTAGAGGTCGAGTGGGCCGTAGGTCTTGGGGGCCTCGGGGTCTATGGGGTTATAGGGCTTCCTTGGGGGGAGGAACTCCTCAACCACCTTGTCGTCGAGGACGTAGAGGCCCTCGAGGGAGTGTGTGAGGATGAAGCCGTCGAGGTTTATTATGCTCGGGAAGAGCACCCTATGGTCCTCGGAGACCTTGAATGCCTGCAGCACAAGGTCGTATGCCTCCTGGACGTTCTCCGCGAAGAACTGGATCCACCCGGTATCGCGTGCGGCGTACGCGTCATCGTGTGAACAGTGTATGTTGATATTCGGCGAGAACGCCCTGTTGCCCAGCGCCATCACGATGCTCGTACGCATGCCGGCGGCGATCCAGAGTATCTCGTACATGAGTGCCAGGCCCTGGCTCGCCGTAGCGGTGAAGACGCGCGCGCCGGCTAGCGAAGCGCCCACGGCGGCGGAGAGCGCCGAGTGCTCACTCTCTACTGGTATAAACGCCGCGTCTAGCTCGCCGTTGTTAACGTACTCCGCCAGTTTCTCGACGATTATTGTCTGGGGCGTTATGGGGTAGGCTGATATAACGTCTACGTTGGCCTGTTTAGCCGCGAATGCTACCGCGGTATCCCCGTTAAGGCCTACAAGCTTCCCCTTCATACTACTCACCCTCCATCTTCATCTCTATGGCGTGAACCGGGCACACGTTTGCGCATATACCGCAGCCCTTACAGTAGTCATAGTCTATCTTCACCATGTCGTCATCAAGCCTTATGATGGCCGGCTCGGGGCAGTGGATCCAGCAGAGTAGGCATCTTATACACTTCTCCTCGTCGAGGACAGGCCTCAGCGCCCTCCAGCTACCGGTCTTAAACTTGAGCGACGTGGCCGGCTCAGGAATTATCTTTCCTATCGGGAGCTCCTTCCAACTCTTCCACTCAATACTCATACCTCTTCACCTCCTCGTACGCCTTCTTAACCGCCTTTATGTTGAGGTCGACGATCTCCTCTCCCTTGGCCTCGAACTTCTCCCTCACGGCTTCGAGCACGTTTTCGAGGCTTACCTTGCCCCACGCTTTTATGAAGGCGCCCAGCATAGGCGTGTTATAGAAGGGCTTCCCGAAGATCTCCATCGCCAGTTTGTAGGCGTCGACTATCCATACGTCCGCTCCAAGCTTCTTAGCCCTCTCTAGTATCGCCTCGCTAGGCTTCCACGTGTTTAGAACAACCAGGCCCTTCTCCTTCAGCCCCTGCATGACATAGTCGACCTCGCTCTGCAGGGTTGGGTCGATCACTATCACCGCGTCGGGCGTGTAGATGCCGTAGTGCTGCTCTATCGGCTGGTCACTGATCCTCGTATACGCCCTTACCGGGGCTCCACGCCTCTCGGGGCCGAACTCGGGGGCGTGGTAGACGTATAGTCCCTCCTTAAGAGCGGAGAGCGCGAGTAGCTCGCTGGACGTCACCACGCCCTGCCCTCCGCGTCCATGCCAGCGTACCTCATATAGCAATTCCGACACCTGCCTTTCTTCGTCAAGATATGTGCCGACACTCCCCTATTCAAGTTTTAGCCGCGGAGGCGGCGTATAAATTAAGCATAGTTAATTTTATGACCCGGTCCCCTGTGCCGGGAGATTATTAGAGGTACTATCTATCCAATAATTTATGTTTAACAGCGGCGCGATATATTCTTGGTGAGCAGTGTGAGCGAGATAGATGAATGGTTTAAACGCGTAAGGAAGATGTTCGAGGAGATGGACAGGATGTTCGAGGAGATGCTCAGCGAACCCTTCATAATGGAGAAGGGGGAGCACAAGGTCTACGGCCCCTACTACTATGGCTTCTCAATAACCATAGGGCCCGACGGGGTTCCGCAGGTACGGGAGTGGGGGAACATAAGGCCGGGCCCGGTGAAGCCCATAATAAAGGATACAATCGAGCCCTTCACCGACGTCTTCGACGAGGGCGACCACTACAGGGTTATAATAGACATGCCGGGTGTGGACAAGAAGGACATAAGCGTTGAGGCCACCGAGGACAGGCTTATAGTCTCAGCCCAGGGCCAGAGGAAGTACTACAAGGAGATACGCTTTAAGGAGAAGGTAAACCCCGAAACCGCTAAGGCCCAGTATAGGAACGGCGTGCTGACGATAACCATTGAGAAGAAGGAGAAGGGTAAAAAGAAGAAGGGAGTAAAAATAGAGATCGAGTAGGCTAGCCGAACACGGTCTCCTCCCCCAGGGAGGGTATGATGGCCTGTCTGCCTTTTTCTCTAGCAGCCTTGGCTAGCTTGAGCTCAGGCTCCTCCCTTCCATGTACAATGACAATCTTCGCATTTTTCTTTGTAGATTCTATGGTCTCAAGCAACTGGGTCTTCCCCGAATGGGCGCTAAAGTCGAACCACTCCACCCTAGCGTTCACCACGCCCTTCTTTGTGGGAGAGGAGAATATCCCCGTCTCTATAACCTTCCTCCCCGGCGTGTCCGGGATCAGGTAGCTCACGAAGAAGACGGCGTTCTCCTTCTTCTCCATTACCTTCTCCATATAGTACACGGAGGGCCCGCCCTTCAGCATGCCGGCGGGCGATACTATGACCGCGTTTTCCTCCACTATCCTTTTACGCATATTCCAGTTTCTAACCTTCACAGCCATGCTCATCGCCTCCTCGAAGAGCTCGGGGGAGCGTAGGAGCCCGCGCTCCTCCAGTATTATTGTTCCCGCGGTCTTGGCCATGCCGTCCAGGTATACGGGGAATTCGAAACCATGTTTGGCTAGTACACAGAGTATCTCCTGGGCCCTGCCGACGGCGAAGGATGGTATCAGCACGGTGCCGCCGTTTTCGAGCACCTCGTATAGCTTCGAGATAAACGCCTCCTCGTTCTTTTCGCGAGGTGGATGATCGTATTCGGCGTACGTCGACTCCATTATTACGATGTCAGCCTTCCTTATCGGCGTCAGGTCGGCGCCGTTTAGGAGGCATGAGGGCTCTAGGTTGAAGTCGCCGGTATAGACGAGGCTCCAGGAGCCGTTATCCACAGAGATGATGGCGCTGCCAGGTATGTGTCCTGCATCGTAGAACCTTATCTCGACCCCGTTTACCTCGTACGCCGAGCCATACTCCTGGACAGCGAGGTGTTGCAGCATGTTTTCAACCTCTGAGGACTCGTACGGGACATAGTATTTCGAGAGCTTCAGGAAATCCCTGATGAGTAGCTCGCTAAGCGTGGCGGTGAGCATCGTCGAGAGGAGGGGCGGGCCGGCTGACACGTAGAGAAGTGGTATAGCGCCGCTGTGGTCCAGGTGGGCGTGGGAGAGCGCGACGGCGTCGAGGATGCGGGGTTTCACGTGGAGGGGAAAGCCCGGCTCCTCCTCGGCGAGGCTTACACCATAGTCTAACAGGACGTTGACGTCGTCCATGCTGGCTAGTATACCAGCCCTCCCAACCTCCTTCGCCGCGCCTAGTAGCTTGAGTTTTATACCGCTCATTATCGGCAGACCTAAAATTCAGAAATATGTTATAAGCATATATAAGCACGCCTAAGTGGAGGCCTGGTGGCAATGCACCTATATGATGCCTTGGCAGGGCGACTATCAAAGCTAGCCACACCAATCCATAGAGCTACCGACTGGTTCGGCACGGAGTACCATGTCTATGCTGTGGGGGAGGAAACCCCCGAGTCCCTAATGCTCACAGGAGGTTTTAGGGGCGACTGCAGGGCCGCTGTGGAGGCAGTAGCCGAGGTCGTAGAGGAGATAGAGGTCTCGAAGAGAGCCTTCGTAGCTCCTACCCTGGATCCCACGGGGTTTAACGGGCTCGGCTATATAGCTAGCCGGATAGGACACACCGCGTCAAGGGAGCAGTGCAAGGGCGGGGCGCACCAGAGAGCACTGGATATCGTTAGAGCAGGAAACCTGGTCCTCGCATATCCTGTGAGGGAGACACTCCCCCTACAGAGCCTCGCGGAGGAACTGGGGAAATGCGTCGACCTCGGCGGGCTCGAAGGCTTCTACGTTGCTCTCTCCAGAGACTCCGGGGAGGATTCGCCGGTCGCGGTATTTCACGTAGAAGACGCGTCTCTCCTCAGGCTGGACGAGTGGAGAACGATGCCCCCGGGCCATGTGGGCGAGGCCCTAGGCCTAGTTCTAGGCGTATCCCCGGAGCTCTACATAGAGCTAGGATGCATTGAGCACGGGGGAGAAGGCGTAGAGATAGGGTATGCTGGAAGCACCGCGGGCCCCCTCGTAGATCTCGTAGAGATAGCGGCCATACAGGTAGAAGAGGGGCTGGGCGTAGCCCCCAAAATAGTTGACCTGAGGCCCCATCTTCCCGCCTTCCATTCAAGCCTCGTAGAGAACGGCGTAAGCGTCGTACGTGTGGTTGCGGGGGCCGGCTACTTGGAGGAGGCGCTTAGGCTGGCGGCGCTCTCTCTTGTCAACGGCTTCGCGTTCTTCTCTCTGTAGGCTCGGCTCTCCATAAACATTATATTCCACGCGTGATACTTGAGCGGAGGATGATGAGAAAGGGACGATGAACCGTGAACGGTGATCGCGCGAGCAGCCACTGACACTCGGTGAATAGGGATGACTATATGGAGGCTCAGATGTGAAAAGTGTGGCGAAGTGAGGGAGGTTGATCTAGGCTTCAACCTTTTCGAATTCGAGAAGATATACATCTATTGTAGCAGGTGTGGCGAAAACACCTTCCACAGGGTTCTGGGCCCCCAGGAGAGCTAGATCCACGCATTATCCATCCTAGGCTGCGGGGACATGGTTAGCGTGGCGGCCCCGCCGGGATTCGAACCCGGGACCTCCGTGCCCCCGCGGTTGAACGCGGAGGCTCTGCGGCTTAGAAGGCCTTAGCGCCCAGTTGGGTGCCGCCATGTCCACTAGGCCACGGGGCCCATCTATCTGATACAATGCTGTTATTAAGGTTTTTAGAGGGGCTAGGAGTAGGGTCTTGAATGCCCAGCATACTTGTTACGACGAGCAGGCATCCCACACCGCCTGTGAGGCGTCTAGCCAGGGAGTTCGCCAACCTCGTATACGGTGGTGTAAGGGTAAACCGTGGCGGTATGAGCGAGGAGGAGCTTTTCCTCCTCGCCAAAGAGCTAGGCGCCAGCCGTATAGTGATATTTGGCAGGGGGAGAGGCGGCAACCCCGGGCGTGTAACCTTCATAGATGCGACGGGCTCCGAGCCTCTCCACATACCCTTTATTATGTGGCTTAGGAGCGTAGTGTTCCTGAACCGCGCCGGGAGGGCGAGGTCGCCGACCCCCATCTTCTCAACGGGTGAGTGCAATGGTTTTCCAGAGGATTTTTCCTTGGCGATAGATGTGCCCTATCTGGGAGAGAGGGTGGATTATCCTAGGCGGTATATCCTTATAGAGTGTGTTGCCCGGAGGAGGATCCTAGCTGTTATAAAGTTCATCGAAGGGGGTAGGGAGATAGGTCTGAAGATGATAGTAGAGAAGGTCTTCCATGTGAAGTGGTGACTGTACGGCCCCGGGGCCCGCCTCCTGTGGGCTGGCACATGCCGCGCGGTATAGATTCTAAAGCCTTCTAGGTGATAGTTAGGTGTATCGCATATTGGTGTAGGCTATGTACCTGTGCAGGGTAACGGTGTCTTCAAACGATGATCGGTGGAGGGAGGCACTCTGTCTAGCGCTGAAACCGGAGGAGGATTCACCTCCATCTCATAGGTCAAAGATGAGTGTAAAATGCTGTGAGAGATCTGTAACCATCGTCATTGAAAGCAGAGATTTAGCTAGTTTCCGTGCCGCAGTGAACAGCCTCCTTAGACTCTTAAAAGCCGTAGAGGACATAGAGGTGGCGCTATAACCCTGTAACACGTTGTTACATAAAATAACGTATATATTTTCGACACTTAGCTAATTTCTTGAGATAGTGTAAGATACTCTTATATAGTGTACTCTTTTCTAAAAATTAGAGCTCTCATGGCGAGATCCACGCTTCCAGCCGGGAGAATGACATGCTATGACTGTCCCTACTATCTCCGTAGTAGGAGTTACTGCCTCAAGTTGAAACAGGTTGTCCCTGATCCCAATGCGCCACCCTGCAATAGGGTTCAACAGACGGCTATAGTCGCGCCTGTCTCGCAGAGGGCCTCGGGGAGAGGCCAGTCGAGCATGGCAATGCCCACACAGGCCGTAGAGTACCCGCGCTCCTACCCTGGTAGGGGTGATGCATCGGGTTACAGCCCCTTCAAGGTCTATGCGCCGACAGGTATACCCAAGCTGGATGAGATACTTGGAGGAGGCTTCCTCAGGGGGAAGACGTACCTTGTAGCCGGTGAAGCCGGCTGTGGCAAGACGATACTCTCCATACAGTTCCTCCTCCACGGGGCCACGATGGGGGAGCCCGGTGTATACATCGCGATAGATGAGCCGACTAACCAGCTGATACGTGGGCTCAGGATGTTCGGGTGGGATATCCGGCCACTGATCGCTGAGAGGAAGCTACTCTTCCTAGATATGAGGACGCATTTCAGCAAGATATACCTGCGCGACGAGCGCCGCAAGATAGAGCCGAAATATGTTATCGAGAGCATACTTAATGCCGCCAAGAAAATCCACGCCAAGAGGCTCGTGATTGATCCGATAGCGCCACTGGTGTATGGTGGGAAGGAGGAGGACGTGCTCTATGCACGCGAGTTTCTCAGGGAAATGGTGTTCGCGATAGAGAAGACCGGCGAGCTCACAACGATAATGACGAGCGAGATCCCTACTGGGAGCACGAAGCTTAGCCGCTTCGGTGTAGAGGAGTTCCTGGCCTCCGGCATAATTGTACTCAGCATCGAAGAGATAGACGGCGAGATCGAGCGTATAATGTATATCAGGAAGGCCAGGTGGGCCCCGGTGAAGCCGAGCAAGTATATCTTCGACATAAAGACCGGGCAGGGGATAATAATAAGGGAGACTCTGAGCGAGTATCTCCGCAGGATAAGGGGGAGGCGGTAGACGCCTGATCTCCTCTGGCCTCGTAGATGGTTCGGCGCCCTGGCCCTTTATGGGTGCCAGGCACTAGTGGGGGAGATACATAATACACTATAGCTCCCTGTATATTCTAGTAGGGGCGCTATGTCGGGGGAAGAGTCCTCGCGGATCCCGAAGAAGGTATGGGTGAAGGTTAGGGCTGGCGACTCCTATACGATCAAGTGGGGAAAGGAAGTACTCTCGTACCTCGCGGGTAAGGGTGTGGAGGTCTATGTAGACCCTCTCCTAGGCTACACGGTTGACGCAAAGGTATTGCCTGAGACCATGCTCAGCCTCGTCGACCTCGCCATCATAATAGGTGGCGACGGCACACTGCTACGCACGCTGCAGAAGAGTAAGGGCGGGTTGCCGCCCGTTCTAGGCTTTTCGGCGAGAAGCCTGGGCTTCTTCTTCGAGCACCGTGTGGAGGAGTATAGGGGTGTCCTGGAGAGTGTGCTACGCGGCCGCTACAGGCTCTACCCGGTCTCGCTTGGGGGCTATTCCTTCGAGGAGTATGAGGGAGTGTTCCTGAACGAGATCTCGGCCTGGGCTGAGAGGGGTAAGGTCATCGAGTACGAGGTGAGCGTCGAGGGTGAGAGGATATACCATGCGCGGAGCGACGGTCTGATACTCAACACGCCAGCTGGTAGCACGGGCCACGCCCTCTCCTATGGAAGCCCTATGTTTTTCGGCTGGGGCGACCCGCTTATAGGATTCCTCCCCGTGGGCCCGCTTTCGCCTCTCATAAAGCCATTCATAGTATCCAGGGCTAAAGTGGAGGTATCTTTTCTCACCTGGCCCTCTCTCCTAATAGTGGATGGTCAGCGCAAGTACGAGGTTAGAAGCGGGAGCACCCTCTATGTGGAGCCGGATAGGGCGAAGCTCTACCTGGCATATACGGGGAGCCGTGTCATTACGGGTGCTAAGATCAGGGAAAGGCTCTTTGATAGGGGCTTCTCCAGGGTAGGGTGATATAAGGCTAGTAGCCCTTTTCCAGGGCAATCTCTATGGACCGCTTGAAGTTGTGCCTAGGCTCTAAGCGGTCTCTCCTCTCTATTAAGCCCATTTCCTCGAGGATATCTATGGTCTCGTCCACCCCCTTCTCCCAGTACACGCTGAGGAGCGCGATGACTCTTTTGGCCTGTGCTGAAGAGGGTATGTGGAGCAGAGCCCTGTAAGCCTCCGAGAGCCTTCTCAAATATTCTCCGATGGTCTCTACGTCCGCGTTCGTCTCCAAGATGCCGCCTCTTTTGAGTGTAGCCTTGTAGCCCCTCAGTCTGAGGATCTCTTCTAGGAGAACGGGAGGTATGGGGGTGTCGGCGCCGGCTATATGCATGAGGGTCTCGAAGTTATACGGCTTTACTGCATGGGTGGTTCCGCCGTGCGTCGTGGCGTAGAGCGCCTGGATCCTCCTCAGTGTCTCGCTGTATCGTTCCCCCTGCTCATGTATGTATATCTTGACCTTGTTCATGCGGAGTTCCCCTGATATGTTGGCGCCCGCTAGCCTCTCCAGTGCTTCTAGGAAGGCGACGGCCTCCTTTGTGGTGGGGAAGACCAGGGTGACGGGGTTTCTGCGCACTGTCTAACACCTATTTTACAAGGTAGTGTAGACTAGTCTTCTTTCTCACGCGTACACCGCACTTTGGGCACACGAGGGTGTTACCCCGCTTCCTAAGCACCGACATGCACTGGGGGCATCTGGCTATTATCACGCCGTATTCGCGGCCACGTGTCGACAGGACGTAGGGGGGTCCGCCCTCCTCAGCCACGTAGGCCCTCAGTATGTCTCCGTAGGAGTATACGTTGAATATGTTCTTTACAGGATCAGCGCTGATGTAAGGGGAGGGGAGCACCGCCGAGTAGGGTCTCAGGAGGAGGAGCCGCCTATTCTCGACGTAGATGACTTTGACAAACGCTATCGTCTCTCGGACACCGTCGAGGTAGCCGTATACAACATCGCCTTTGGATAGGGTTCTAGCCTCTTTCACCGGGTCTACGGCTACAACGTGTCTTACATTGTCTCTCCGCAGTATCCCGAGCAGCATCGAGCGTAGCACGTGGTTCTCGGGGTCGACGTAGACGTTCTCCCCAGCGATGTACTCTTCGATGACGCCGAGCGGCTCTCCGGGAACAACTTTCTCATCGCTCACCACATACACCTCGGCAATCTAAACGGAGGACAACTATATCAACACAATGTACCCTCTTCTTGTGAAACTGGAACAGGTGTGGTATGCAGATCCTGTCCTCGTAGATAACCTCTATGTCCGAGCAGCCGTATTCGCGTGCCCTGTTTACGACGTATCTGAGCGTTGTCTTCTTATGTATAGTGTATACTGTGCAGCCTACAAGGGCGGCGCTGCGCAGAAACTCTATGTCGGCCCCCCTTCTATGGACGCCGAAGGGCGGGTTTTCTACAACCGTGTCGAATGAGCCGGGTCTGAATGGTGGGAGCCTGGCGTCGGCAAGCACGAATCCGACGTTGGAGAGGCCCAGCCTACGAGCCGCCTCCCTGGCTAGCGAGAGCGCCTCCACGTCTATCTCTACGAGGACGGAGAGGTGCGCCCCCATGTATGCGGCGCCGATGCCGAGTCTACCGGTTCCCGCGCCCAGGTCTAGAACACTCCTAGAGTATATGTCGCTGTAAACGGTTTCAGCCAGCCATAATAGCCGGGCTGCGAGCGTGGAGGGAGTGGCGTACTGTTCAAGCCTGACACTGGGGTTCCTGAAAAAGGGTACTAGCTGTATGACGCGCTCAAGCTCTTTTAGGCGTATCACCCTAGGCGTTGTCATCGTCCGCCAAGCTTGTACCTCAGTATGGCGGCTATACCGCCGAACGTCTTGAGGAGCTCCTTTCCCTCACTGGTCTCGGTTGAGACGAGAACCGTCTCTGCACCAGACTGTTCCGCCAGCTGTGTAAGCTCCTCTATCAGGAGCTTCTTGTCTAGTATCTCCATGTCGCCGCCGCATTTCGGGCATTTAAGCTGAGAGAGCTGTTCCTCGGTATACGTGGCCTCCACCACGTACCCGCACTGGCTACATTTAGCCCTTACACGGTATTTGTCGAGCCCCTCGGAGAGTAGCAGGGTTTTCACAGCGCTCATCTCCAATGCACGCCTCACCTCTCTTTCACCGTAGAGGGCGAGCCCGGTGTCTCTCGCCAGATGGTAGAGGAACTCGTTGACGGCCTTCCTCTCCCTGATGTATTGGACGTCCTTGAGGAGGTCCTTCGCCCTCTCGGCGAGCTCATATATGCCGGCGTACCCGCCATAGCCTACGTCGAAGATCCCTATTATCTTCTTCTTTAACTCGTAGTGTAGATAGTCCCCCTCGGCGAACTCCTTCTTCGCCGGGCCGGGCCCCCCTATTATTATACCCCTTAGCTCGTCCTTCATGGGGAGGAATATCTTGTTCGCATGTTCGCCCAGCCTCTTGTAGAACTCGTGGGTAAGTTGCTCTATTATGCGCTCGAACCTCCTCGCGGACTGGCCACCCGCCCTGTGCTTGCCCGGTATACCCGAGGTGAGCTCGTCCACGACATCCAGGGTTCGACCACGGAGGATCCCTATAGCAGCCTCTCCACGCTCCACCACTATTAGCCCGTAGGCGTCTCTAACCCTAATCATGTCTTCCAGGATCTCGGTGTGGAAGCGTGAGTCGCACCTGTAGAGCCATATCTTCAGCTTCTCGGGTGGTTCGAGGAGGTGTATCTCCATCTCTTCCCTACCGGGCACGTCGCCGGCGACATAGCCCGCAAACACTACAAGGCCGTTAGGCGGTGTTTTCCTGAAGAGCTTCAGCCTGTTTATAATCGCTGAGAGTGCCTCGAGGACGTGATGGCGTGTCACACGGTCCTTTATGTTCGAGGCCGTGGAGTACTCATACCAGAGTGTGTCTAGGACGTCGGCGATCGGCCTGCCAGCGGGTATATAGAGTGAGACTAGCTCGGTTCCCCTCCCCTTCTTCTCCTTTAGCTCCTTCACCAGCCTCTCCAGCTTTAGCCTCTCGACCTCACCCATAGACACCATAGACACCCTTTATACACGCCACAGGACATCAAGCAATAGGTGAACACATGTGATAGTTATAAAGATTGGAGGCCACCTCCTCTTCCGGGAAGGCAGCCTAAGGGTCGACTATATCAGAGGCCTCTTAGCCTCCCTGGGGGATCTCGCCTCTCAGAGAAGGGTTGTGGCCGTCGTCGGCGGCGGCGTGGAGGCGAGACGCTATATAGGGGCCGGGAGGAGGCTAGGCCTCTCGGAGTCCCACCTGGATATCATAGGCATCCACGTGTCCCGCGTCAACGCGGCGCTCCTCCACGCCGCCTATCACCGAGTGCCGCCGACGATCCCCGAAAGCCTGGAGGATGCGTCACGGCTCGTAGGAGTGTATAACCCGCTATTTATGGGCGGGCTACAGCCAGGCCAGTCAACCACTACGGTGGCAGCGCTGGTCGCTGAAGCCCTGGGTGCGAGCCTCTACATAGCCACCAACGTGGACGGCATCTATACGGATGACCCACGTAGAAACCCGGAGGCAAAGCTTCTCCGCGAGGTTACGGTCAGCGCCCTCAAGGGGATGTTCGAGAGGGCTAGCGGGGCTGGAGGCTACTCTATGCTCGACACCCTAACCCTCAATATCCTTGAGCGGAGCCGTATACCGGCACTCGTGTTCAACGGTGATCCACCATCCAATATAGTGAGGGCTGTCGTAGCGGGAGATATAGGGACGAGGATAGTATACACATAGCCCCCGGCGGCTGCGCGCAGCCGACTACTTCTTCTCCATAAGTGCTATGAAGAAGCCTGGTGTGCCATGTATATCAGGCTCAAACCTTATACCGGGGACGCCTAGAAACGGGGAGGAGCCTAGGGCAAGCTGGGTGCCGAGGGGCCGTAACCCGAGCTTAGACGCCGCATATATAACGTTTAGCTCGTTTTCCTGGAGCGTGAGGGTGCAGGTGGTATAGAGGAGGAGGCCGCCTCTCCGCAGAACTTTTACCGCCTCCCCTAGGAACTGCCTCTGGTACTCGGCTAGCTTTACAACATCTTTCGCGGTTCTGTTGTAGGAGAGCTTCGGCCTAACGCCGAGAGCGCTGCACGGCGGGTCGAGGATTACCTTGTCTACACTCTCCCTATCCAAGATGTCGCTTATGTAGCGCGAGTCGTGGACTACCGGCCTAATGATGCTTATGCCCAGCCTCTCAGCGTGCATGCGGATCTTCGCAACCTTATTACTCGTCCGGTCGACAGCTATTACCTCGCCGCGGTTTCTCATTAGCTGTGCGGCATGCGTAGCCTTGCCGCCTGGAGCGGCGCACATGTCTAGGACGGTTTCACCGGGTTTCGGCGAGAGCACGTGGAGCGCGGCCATCGAGGGTAGGCTCTGGTGATATATTAGCCCTTCCTCGTAGAACGCGTGGTTCCTGAGCGATGCGACGCGGTAGGGGGATCTAATGTTCCACACGGCCAGGCCACGCCTTTTTTCGATGATCTCCCTATGATTCATCGCCACTATCCCGTTGGCAACGGCGTCGCCGTCGGGAGAGTATATTGTCGCCAGCTCTCCAGGCTCCATGCGCTCAGGCTTTGGGATCCCAGGGGCGTAGAGATCCGCACCCATGTAGACGCTCTCGGCGGCGTGCTTGTCGACCATGATCCTCCTACCCACCCTGTATACCCTGTAAACGCCTGAGACGGGGATCTCGAGGGCTTCAGGTATGGCGGGGTGCTGCTTCACGTCGAAGCCCTGGCTCTGAAGTATTCTTGCGGCATCGCTGGGGGATATTTTTAGCGTGTTCACCCTGACATAGTAGCTGGGGCCCGGCTCTCTCAGGGCTTCCAGGATTCTTTCCAGCGAGGAAAGCGAGTATGTGGTGGCGAGCAGCTCTATGATAGAGGGGTGGTACCTGAACCTTCTGGCTAGCAGGGCTGGCTTACCGCTCATTGGGCCCCCTGGATAAGCGGTAGAAAATTTATATAGATGGCTCTTCTAGGTGTGATGCCGAATGGGCGATGAATAGGTGAGCGACATGTCCGGGAAGCCATTTTATGTGAGGTTTGTAGTGCCACCCGAGCTGGCTGAGAAGGCTTACCAGGCCCTTAGCATTGCCAGGGAGACCGGGAAGATACGTAAGGGAACCAATGAGACGACGAAGGCTGTGGAGCGTGGCCAGGCAGTCCTAGTTCTGATAGCGGAGGATGTTGACCCTCCGGAGATAGTAGCGCATCTCCCCCTCCTCTGCGAGGAGAAGAATATTCCCTATGTCTACGTCCCATCTAAGGAGAGGCTGGGTAAGGCTGCCGGCATAAACGTTCAGGCAGCGGCGGCTGCTATCCTGGAGCCCGGCGATGCTAAACAGCTTGTAGAAGAGATAATCAAGGAGGTAAACGAGATAAAGGTAAAGGCCGGTGTCGCGTAAACGCCGGTTTTCCTCAAAATTTTTATTATCCCGGTAGGGCATCCACCAGTGGTGTTGTGGTATGGCCGACAAGTGGAGCGATGCTACCCCGGCCGAGGTAATACAGATAGTGGGTAGAACAGGCGTCACCGGAGAGGTCACCCAGGTTCGCGTTCGCGTGCTCGAAGGTAGGGATAGGGGCCGTATATTGACCAGGAACGTCAAAGGCCCTGTTAGGCTTGGAGACATACTTATGCTCAGGGAGACTGAGAGGGAGGCGCGTAAGATATCTACCCGGTAGTAGGGCCTTGAGGCGGCCACTATTTTTCCCGTAGCAGGGGTCGGTGTAGAAGGCGTAATACGATCATACGGCGAATATAGTTTCGCCGTTCTCATAGGGTCACATATTGATTGGTTTCGGCTACTACTGATTATATTGTATGGATAAGGAACTAGTCTCGACGCTGTTCTACGGTGATATAGAGGTACCCGTGGTGGCCCTCAAGGAGGGGTCCTTTAAGCTGGGGCTGTTAGAGGTGAAGCTTAAGCCAGGGGCTAAAACTGAGGTTCCCTACAGGATTCTGCCCGAGCTTTTAGAGAAGAAGATAGTAGAGATAGATGCGGACTCGCTTATGAAGCTACAGCGGCTGCAGAAGATACACTGGATGGAGAGCAAGTCGAAGGAGCTGTCGAACCTCGAAGACGGCTTCTACCTTAAAACCATGATATTCTTCCGCCACCTTAAGTCCAAGATAGTTAGAGGCGAGGACTACGAGTACGCGCTTAGAAAGGCCAAGGTTCTCTTCGAAGATATAGTGAGGATAAGGCTCTCTAAGATCTCGCAGCTGGCTGTCGCTGATCCGACGCCTTCCCGGGAACTGATGGAGCGCATGACACGTGAGGAGAAGGTCTTCTACACTAGGCTATGCAGCCTTCTCGGGGAGTGGGAGAGGGGTATAAAGGAGTTTGTGGAGGGTGAGGAGAAGTGGCCTCGGCCGTAGCCGAAGTCGAGGGCATAAATCTTAGCGAACGCATAGAGTTGTTCCTTAAGGGTTACGAGGAGGATGGCAGGGAGAAGTATAGGGAGCTTATACGCCGCATGAGCGTCGAGAGAAGCATTTCGCTAATTATAGACTTCGAGGATCTCCTACACTATGATAAGACTCTTGCCGACCTCTTCATAGAGTCTCCTAGAGAGTTCCTGGAGGCGGCTTCGGAGGCCATCCGGGCTGTGATGGCCACTGAGGTTCCGGAGTATGCAAGTGAGGTGGACCGCTTCTTCGCTAGGATACGTAGGCTCCCCGAGAACCTGCACCTAGGTATTAGGGATATTAGGTCCCGGCATATAGGCAAGATAGTCTCCGTTGAGGGGATAATCACAAAGATAACCCCTGTGAAACAGCAGCTCAAGAAAGCGGTCTTCCGCTGCTTGACGTGCGGCTATGAGGAGGAGATAGAGCAGGGCGATAGGGGTTTCATACAGCCGGCGCAGTGCCCCCGCTGCAAGGAGGAGGGTAGGAAGAGCAGGGGCTTCGCATTGGTTCCCGAGAAGAGTCTCTTCGAGGATGTCCAGAAGTTCATGCTACAGGAGAAGCCGGAGGAGCTCCCCCCTGGACAGCTGCCGCGCAGCATCGAGGTGATAGTGCGCCACGACCTGGTAGATACTATCAGGCCTGGCGACCGTGCAGTTGTTGTGGGGTTCGTCGAGGTTGCCGAGGATAGGAGGCTTATGCGCAATACGCCGCTAATATTCCACCCATACATGGAGGCCGTCCATGTAGAGGTCTCTACCAAGGAGAACCTGGACGTAGAGATCACGCCGCAGGACGAGAAGGCTATACTGGAGCTAGCTAAGCAACCCGACATCAGGGATCGCATAGTGAATGCTATTGCGCCGTCTATCTACGGGTACAGGGAGATAAAAAAGGCGATAGCGCTCCTCCTCTTCGGAGGCGTGCCGAAGGTTTACCCCGATGGGGTCAGGGTCAGGGGCGACATCCACATACTGCTGGTAGGCGACCCTGGCACAGCCAAGAGCCAGCTCCTACGCTACGCCGCGTCAATAGCCCCTAGGGGTATCTACACGACGGGTAAAGGCGCGACGGCGGCGGGCCTCACGGCAGCCGTGGTAAGGGAGAAGAGTTCCGGCGAGTTCTACCTGGAGGCAGGTGCCCTCGTTCTTGCCGATGGCGGCGTAGCTGCCATAGACGAGTTTGACAAGATGGAGGCACGGGATAGGGTGAGCATACACGAGGCCATGGAGCAGCAGACGGTGAGCATTGCGAAGGCGGGCATAGTGGCTACCCTTAATGCCAGGGCATCGATACTTGCTGCGGCTAACCCGGCCTTCGGCCGTTACCTTTACAACAAGACTATAGCCGAGAACATAGACTTGCCGGTGACGATACTCTCCCGTTTCGACCTCATATTCGTTATACAGGATAGGCCGGACAGGAAGCGCGACAAGGAACTGGCAGAGTACGTGCTTGACTTCCACCGAGGCGCCTACCCCGACATCATAGAGAACATAATTCCGGCCCGGCTTCTCAAAAAGTATATCGCCTACGCCAGGAGGTATGTGAAGCCTAGGCTCACGGAGGAGGCGAAGAAGAAAATAGTAGACTACTACGTCTCTATGAGGGCGAAGAGCGAGGCCCCGGACGCGCCTATAGCCATAACCCCGAGGCAGCTGGAGGCCCTTGTTAGGCTCGCGGAAGCGCACGCCAAGATGGCGCTAAAAGAGGTCGTCACTGGGGAGGACGCCGAGGCGGCCATAGAGCTTATGGAGTACTTCCTCCGGAATGTGGGTGTGGACACGGCCACTAAGGCTATTGACATAGATGTTGTGATGACGGGCAGGCCGAAGTCGCAGCGCGAGAAGATCGTCTTCATACTAGACCTCGTCAAGGAGATGGTCCGTGAGAACGATGGGAAGGCGGTGGCTAAGGAGGAGGTTATAAAGCGCGCGGTGGAGCGTGGAATAGAGGAGCATTTCGCGCGCCGCGTCCTCGAGGAACTTATAAAGAACGGAGAGCTATTCGAGGCAGAGCCCGGCTACGTCATGAGGGTATAGGCGGCGTCCACGTATGAGCGTTGAGGAGGAGCTTAGAGGATATCTCCCAGGCAGGGTAATTGAGGCGATCAGAAAGAGGGGCGTGGAGAAGCTATATCCGACGCAGCTGGAAGCCATAAAGGCCGGCCTCTTTGACGGGAGGAGTATAGTTGTTAGCGCGCCAACGGCGTCGGGCAAAACGCTCGTAGCGGTACTCGCCATAGCCCACAGCCTGATAAACAGGAGGAAAGTACTCTATTTGACGCCTCTCAGGGCCCTTGCCAGCGAGAAGTATGAGGAGTTCCGCACCTTCTTCGAGCCGCTCGGGTACAGGGTGGCGGTGAGTACAGGCGACTACGACCAGGCGGATCCATGGCTGGCCCGGTACGACGTCGTAGTTTCCACTAATGAGAAGGCTGACAGCCTATTACGCCACAGGGCTCCATGGCTTAGGGAGATAGGGCTAGTCGTTGTGGACGAGATACATACCCTAGGCTCTGAGAGGAGAGGAGCTACACTGGAGGTTCTGTTGACGAGGATAAAGGCCGAGATGGGGGAGAAGACCCGCATAGTAGGCCTCAGCGCTACTATAAAGAACCTAGAAGAACTGGCTAGGTGGCTGAACGCGGCGCCGGTACGGGTAAACTGGAGACCCGTCCAGCTGAAGGAGGGCGTCTATTATGACGGGCAGATATACTTCGAAGACACCACCTTAAAGCTCGGGTATTTCAACGACCCCTACCTGGACCTCTTCGAGGACACCGCACGTAGGGGGGGTCAGCTACTTCTCTTTGCGCCTACCCGTAGGTCGGCGGTCGCGGCCGCTAGGAGGCTATCAAGGATCTCGGGAAAGCATCTCTCTACGGAGGAGAAGAGGAGGCTCAGAGAGGCCGCGGCCAGGCTCCGCCGCCTTTCCAGCGATAAGGTGACACAGATGCTAGCCGACCTCGTGGAGAGAGGAGTAGCCTTCCACCATGCCGGATTGTCGCCGAGCGCGAGGCGGATAATAGAGGAGTCGTTCAGAGGGCTCATGCTGAAAGCGGTAACCGCGACGCCCACATTGGCTGCAGGCGTAAACCTACCCGCAAGGAGGGTCGTTATAGCGAGCTACCGTCGCTTCAACGTTGAGCTGGGCTACTATGAGAGGATCCCGGTCATGGAGTATAAGCAGATGGCCGGCAGGGCCGGCCGCCCACAGTATGACAGGGAGGGCGAGGCCGTGTTGGTCGCCAGGACTATCGAGGAGGTCGACTACCTCTTCGACGAGTACATCAACGCCGAGCCGGAGAAGATACTCTCTCAGCTGGGCAGCGAGCCTGTGCTGCGTTCACAGTTGCTATCCGTGATAAGTACGGGCGGGGTGGAGGACATGGATATGCTAGAGAGGTTTCTGGAGAGGACACTCTATGCGGTGCAGTTCGGAATATTCTCGCTTAGATCTCTCGCCTCGCGAATACTGTCCAGGCTATCCGAGAAGGGCCTCGTGGTTCTGGAGGATGGCGGAGGCCTAGCCGCAACCCCTCTGGGCAGGAGGACCGCCGAGCTCTACATAGACCCCGAGACCACGATAGAAGGTATAGAGTTCTTCAGGAGAACTGGGGAGGCGAGCACGCTGGCACACTTGCTCCTCATATGTCACACGCCTGACATGACTACGCTATACCTCAGGCGTAACGAGAAGGAGAGGCTGCTCGAGATAGCTAAGGATAGGGAGGGGGAGCTCGGCTACAGGGTGCCCCTAGACGAGGTGGAGCTCGAGTTCTTCCTATCTAAGCTTAAGACCGCGCTCCTACTGGAGGACTGGATTGAGGAGGGGAGTGAAGACGTCCTAGTCGAAAAATACGAGGTGGGTCCCGGCGACATCTACGCGATAACACAGACCGCTGAGTGGATAGCGTTCTCCCTCTCCCAGATAGCGGATATTGTTGGCGAAGCCGGCCACGCAGCGAGGCTTAGCGTGCTGAGTAAACGCATAAAGCATGGGGTACGCGAGGAGCTCTTAGAGCTGGTTTCCATACCGGGCATAGGCCGTGTAAGGGCTAGGATACTCTATAGACATGGCTACAGGGGGCTGCTCGAGCTAGCCCAGGCATCCGTAGACGAGCTGGCCAAGATACGGGGCATAGGCCCGGCGCTTGCGGAGAAGATAAAGAGGTACTTCGAGGGCTCCGGGGAGGGCGGGGGGATGGGCGAGGAGGGGGATGCACCCTTGCAGGAGACTATAGACGCTTTTCTCTAAGAGTTAACCACATGTTTATAGCCGATGCGTGTATCCAACTTTATCGGCGATGATGAGCTGGCGTCCATCGAGCGGTGAGAGGCAAGAGTACAGCTGACGCCACCTAGCTAGTGTTTGGAGGATAGCCATGCGGTGCGGGCTCAAGGGGTACACCCTCCGCTTTCTCAGGGAAACGGGTTTTAGGCCGAGGAAGAGGCTTGGCCAGAGCTTCCTCGTAGACTGTAGGGTCGCCAAAGCGGTTGCGAGGGCGGCTGGGCAGGGGGAGGTCTATGAGATCGGAACTGGGATAGGCGCACTAACATTCTATCTCTCCAAGACGTGTAGCTATGTGAGAGGCATAGAGATCGATGAGCGTCTGGCCAGGTACCTCCACGAGAACCTAGCGCTGCCCAACCTCGACCTTTTCGTGGGAGACGCACTGCTCCACGTCCCGCCGGGGAGCCTGGAAACAGTGGTGTCCAGCGTCCCCTACTCTATCTCGTCGCCGCTGATAGTCCACCTCTGCCATAACATCGATTTCCGGCGCGCGGTACTCATCTTACAGGAAGAATTCGCCAGGAGGCTCCTGGCAGAGCCCGGCTCTCACGACTATGGCAGGCTCAGCGTTCTCTCGCAGCTATGCTTCACTATAAAACCGATGTTCAGGATTAGCAGAGAATCCTTCCTGCCGCGGCCACGGGTCGACTCCCACGCGCTGGTCCTAGAAAAGAAGGCAGCAAACAACCTTAACCTGGTAGAGGAAATAACGAGGAGGCTCTTCACATATAGGCGCCGGAGGCTCAGCGCGGCCTTCAAAAAGGCGTTCCCAGGGGTGCGGCCGCCCCCCGGCCTAGCGGAAAAACGCGTATACCAGCTTTCCCCCGAGGAGATAGTGAAAATCACGGAGTATATAGGGGGCGCTACTTGAGCCCCATCTCCTTGAGCTCCTCAGGTGTGAAGGTCTTCCCCATCTGTGTCCGCGGAACCCATGCACCGCCCGCAAAGGTGTAGCCGCACTTCCTGCACCGCCATATGCCTATGCTTACCCTGACCAGCGTACCCCTGGAGTAGCATCGCGGGCACCTGTGCTTCTTGCTCTTCATCTTCCGCTCTATAGCGGCTACCCTCTTCCTGAGCGTAGAGCCGTATCTGGCGCCAAAGCGGCCCGCGCTGCCGACAACCTTGGTTCTACCCATCAGAGCGTCACCCCGCCATATCTCCTACAGCCATGTTATATGCTTATGCTCCGTGTTTTGGAGGAAGCTTCTCGAAGAGACTCGGCGCAATCTCCAGCGCCATATCCCTGGCATCTATGAGCTCCTTGACGCGGAACGCGCCTGAGCCGCCCTTCTGTATACCGCATATATTGAGGTCCTCGTTCACGGCATAGGTAACCCTCGCATCAGCCGCAAGCTCCTCCTCGAACGTGGGGTCGACCACGAGGAAGTCCTCTATCTTTGCTACAGTCACGTAGACGACCCTCGTATTAATCGGCAACGGCTTCTTCTCCTCGGAGATCCTTACCTCGCCGTTCTCAACATCGACTGAGGGAATCTTTGTGTCAAGCAGCGCAGCCATCGTAGCGAGACCTGAGGCATCTATCAGGTTCCCGTAATGGTCGAGCGGGTAGATGTCCACGAACACGGTCCACACCTTAGAGCCCGGCACGAGCACGAGGGATGATAGATCTACAGCCTCCGCGCTCCTAAGCCCCCTGTCGATTACGCGCGCTAGCTCTATAGCGTCCTCGCCCGGAGGGCCAGGCTCGAAGACCGGTGAAGCGACAGGGATGAACTCGGCGTTTACTATCTGCACGCCCATCTCAGGTGTATCCGGGAACGGTGTCCCGATGTCAACCTTTACGCCCGCTATAACCTTAGTGTCGCCCAGCTTCACCAGCGCAGACCCCTCAGCCTTGCCCACATACCCTGTCTGTATCTCTATATCCCTGAACTCTGTTAGCGAGCGCCCGTCCTCGCGCTCACCCTTTCTGAGGCCAGCGAGTATAACCTCCCTCCTCAGAAGGGATAGTATCCCGGCGGACTTGGATTCACTCACCCTTCTCCACCTCCCTCACAACATCCTCATACTTCTTCTTGAGAGCCCTTTTCTGCTCGCGGTACACCTTCTTTATCGGCTCGGAGACGAGACGGAAGGCATCCTCCACCTCCTTAGGAGTAAACACGCCGTCAGCCTGGAAGAGCGTGACGTAGTTCAGCTGCGGCATGAGAGCTATAGGCATGTCACCCTCCCCGTATTGATCCTCCAGGCCGTTCAAGTCCACCACTAGGCGCCCACCAACCTTCCCCACAGCTATCGCGGAGACCAGGTCTCTCATAGCTATCCCGGCGTCGGCCAGCGCGACAGCCGCGGCCGTGATACTGGCGGTCCTCGTGCCGCCGTCGGCCTCGAGCACCTCGATGAACACGTCTATCATAGTCCTCGGGTACTCGTTCAGGAAGACGGCCGGCTCCAGCGCCTGCCTGATAACCATTGAGAGCTCCACTTCCCTCCTAGAGGGGCTTGGGCTCTTCCTCTCATCTACGGAGAAGGGCGCCATAGAGTATCGGCACCTTATCACCGCCCGGTCAGGCTCAGCCATATACTTCGGAACAGCCTCATGGGGGCCGTATACAGCGACTATTATCTTGTTGTTCCCGAGCTCTATCATCGCCGAGCCGTCGGCATTCTTGAGAACCCCGGCCTCTATCCTAAGCCTCCTCAGCTCGTTGGGGTATCTACCGTCGACGCGTTTACCGTTTTCATCTATCAGCTGCACGCTACCCTTCATTACTACCTCCTCCTATCTCATTCAGCTTCTCCATGATAAACTCTCTCACCCTATCGGTGAGACCCGAGGTATGCGCCTCCCTCTCTATCTTCCGGATCACAAGGGCGGCGAGCTCGGCCTTAGCCCTGTCTTTGCCGACTATAACTATCCTCCCGTTCTTACCTATTATAAGCTCCACACCTAGGAGCTCCTTTATCATGTTTACCATCGACCCCTTCCTACCGATTATGCGCGGCACCTTCGAAGGAGGGATCTCAACCACTATGCCCTGAGGTATCTTTCCGAGACGGGTCTCCTTTATGGTTATCAGCGGATCCCTTGCATAGTCAAATGCGATAACCTTGGCCGCTATAATGTCGCCCACGTCCAGTATCTTAGAGAGCTCGCTCCTCGGTATACTCGTCGGCTTGGAGAAGACCTCGTTAAGCGGCAGTATAGCCGGGTAAGGGGAGTTGATATCAACGATCCAGTTTGTAAGCCCCACCTCCACGACCTTCCCGATAACAAGGTCGCCCGGCGAGGGGATATATTTGCCCTTTAGGGTCAACACGTTCACGCGCCTATTCTCCTGGTCGATATACGCTACCCCGAGAACCTTCGAGTAGTAGCGCCCATCCCTCTCGTAGACCTTCCCCTCTACCCTGAACCTGTTCTTGTCAGCTATGAGTTCCCCGGGCACAACTATCTGCCTGTTCTCCACATAAACCGGCATCACTCTCCACCTCTCATTTTGTGCCGAGTATTTTAACCTCCCCCTCCCCACGGGTAAGAGAGGCCACCTTTTCGACAACCACGGTCTGCATGCCGGCGGGCACCTCCAGCTGGGCGAGCCACGTGCCATCCCTCATATAGGCCTCCCGCACGATCCTGCCCATCTTAGACAGCGCTGGGTAGGCCTTCCCCACATACTGCGGCGGGATCTTAACGGCTATCTCCGCCCTAGCTATCTTCATCGGGAGCACCAGCCTAAGCGCCTTGATAATATCGTTTATCTGCGCTTCAACAGGCTTGTAGGGATCTATACCCACCCTTGCCTGCTCAAGTGCAAGCTCTATCCTCTTGGGGGGTATAGGTAGGTTAGTCCTCGGGTCGATGGCGTTCCTGGAGAGAAACTCTATCACCTGCCTCCGCTTCTTCTCCATAAGCTCGCGCCGCTGCTCCGCGGTGAGCAGTAGCTCCCCCTTCTCCAGTATTATCCTGGCGACCTCGTAGGGGTTGCTTGTGCCGAAGATTTTTCTTAACTCGTTCTCCGAGGCCTTCAGCCCTCTCTTCACGTCATAGTATATGAACTCGCCCTCCAGTATCTCTCCGATATCTATCTTCTCCCCGCTCTTATACCTCCACGCCTTGTCCACATGGACTACTATTTCGAACCTCTTACCCCCCTTCTCGAGCCTCGCTACAGTAAGCTTCTTCGACATGACAATCCTCCACGCCTATAGTGTGCCACGACACCTATTTCCCTTACTTCTAGCTAGCCTCCCCTATTAAGCAGAAGCCGGGAAAAAGAATGTGTATACGCTCCTACAGTCTCTTAATGTACTCCTCCACCTCGCCTCTACCCAGTATGCGGAAGACCCGGTCCTCGACGCCTATACGGGCCATCTCTATGTTCTCCGGCTTAAACTCCTTCTCCATAGCGGCCCTGAGGGCCTTGAGCGCCAGGACAGCAGCCTCGTCCAGGGACATGTCCTCCCTATACTCCTCGGTGAATACCTCTAGGGCCCGCTGGGCCCCCGAGCCCACCGCCCTCGCCTTACAGTGGAGATACGTGCCCCCAGGATCCGTCTGTATCAGGTGGGGTCCCAGCCTATCAACGCCGGCGAAGAGGAAGGCTACGCCGAACGGCCGTACACCGCCGTGCTGCGTGTAAGCCTGCTTGATGTCGCATATACGCTTCACGAGGAGCTCCACGGGTATAGGTTCTCCATAGATAATCCTGTGGCTCTGCGCGTATATCCTAGCCTGGTCTATCAGCACCCTCGCGTCCCCGAAGAGGCCGGCGAACGCGAGGCCTATGTGCTCGTCGACACGCTTGATCTTCTCGGTGCCCTCCACTAGCGGGAAAGTGCTCCTCTTCTCAACAGCAAGTATGACGCCCTCCTTGGTCTTGACTCCGAGAGCAGTCATACCCCGCTTCACAGCCTCGAAGGCGTATTCCACCTGGTACAGCCTACCCTCAGGGCTAAAGATGGTTATAGCCCTATCATACCCCATTCCAGGCGCAGCTGGGAACATCTCGCGTCAACCTCTGCTAGCATATATCCGGCTCAGCCTTTAAAAGCTGTTACCCGGAGGGGCGGCGAGGCTTATCTTTATATCGCCTCCACAGCCACATTATGCGGAGACGGGATTATGGCGGAAGTTCTACCAGGCACTACTGTGGGGATACGCGTCAAGGACGGCGTCGTGCTTGCCGCCGAGAAAAGGGTCGCCTACGGCTTCTACCTGATAAGCAGGGCTGGCAAGAAGGTGTTCCCAGTCCTCGACAACATGGGGATTGCCAGCGCGGGCCTCATGGCTGACATGCAGACCCTCGCCCGCATACTGGAGGCGGAGATCAGGCTATACGAGCTAGAGGTGGGCGCGAAGCCTAGCGTGTGGACGGCAGCCAAGCTGCTCTCAACTATACTCTACGGCCGCAGGCTCTTCCCCTACTACGCCGAGGTTCTCGTGGGAGGGATAGACGACGGGGGCAGCCATCTCTACTCCCTAGACCCTATAGGTGCGATAATAGAGGAGGACTACGTCGCGGCCGGCTCGGGCGCACAGCTCGCCATAAGCATACTAGAGTCCGGCTACACGCCCGGCATGGGCATCGAGGAGGCCGAGAAGCTGGCTATAAGCTCTGTCGAGGCAGCCATGAAGCGCGACGCGGTCAGCGGCGACGGCATAGACATCCTAGTCATAGACTCCAACGGGTTGAGGGAGAGAACCCTGACGTACCCGTTCGAGAAGAGCGCGGCGCACTAGCCACTAAGTTTTTCGCCGCCTCCCCCATATTATACGGGGAGCTGATGCCTATCATCGAGTTCTGGATCCTCGACGTAAGCTACGACGTAGTAGGCGGGGTACCCGAGGTTAGAATGTGGGGTGTGGACAGGGCAGGCAGGAAAATAGTGGTCCTCGACAGGGGCTTTAGGCCTTATTTCTACGTGGTAGTCGACGAGCATAGAGGCGAGTATGAGGAGGCCCTCAGGAAGGCTCTCTCAGCGTACACGCTTCTCGGCGTCGAGGCCGTCGAGAAGAAGTACTTCGGGAAACCGGTAAAAGCCTACAAGCTTACACTAACCAACCCCCGCCTCGTGCCACGGGCAAGGGAGAGCGCCGCCCGCCTCAAATTCGTCCGGGACGTGCTAGAAGCCGACATCAGGTTCTATATGCGCTACATGGTTGACAACGGCGTACTGCCGTCCACCTGGCACCTCGCAGAGGTGGAGGAGGCGGACAAGCCTAGACAGTGGAGGGTCGACGCCGTATACCTAGCGAAGAGGCCCCCCGAGCCCGTAGAAGACGATAGAAGCATCCCACCGCTGAAAACCCTGGCCTTCGACATAGAGTGCTACAACCGGTACGGCGAGCCCGACCCCGAGAGGGACCCTGTCATCATAATAGGCGTAGCCGAGGAGGAAGGCGTGAAGCTATACACCGCCGACAACCACAGCGACAGAGAGCTACTACGCAGCTTTACCGAGCACGTAAAGAGAAGCGACCCCGACATAATAGTCGGTTACAACTCCAACAGGTTCGACTGGCCCTACCTGCTCGAGAGGGCCTCGAAGAACCACCTCAAGCTGGCGGTAACCAGGGCTGGCGGGCAGCCGGCGCCGAGCGTCTACGGTCACATCTCGGTAACCGGAAGGGCCAACGTCGACCTCTACGACTACGCCGAGGAGATCTACGAGGTAAAGGTGAAGAGCCTGGAGAACGTTGCCGAGTACCTCGGCGTCATGAGGAGGGACGAGCGCACAATCATAGACCCCAACCTGATATATAGGTACTGGGACGACCCCGAGAAACGCCCCATCCTCCTCCGCTACGCAGAGGACGACGTGAAAAGCACCTACGGCCTAGCCGGAAAGATACTCCCCTTCGGCATAGAGCTCTCAAGCATAGTGGGGCTGACGCTGGACCAGGTCTTCGCAGCCTCCGTCGGCAACAGGGTTGAATGGCACCTTATCCGCCAGGCATACAGGTACGGCGAGCTGGTGCCCAACCGCGTGGAGCGTAGATACGAGACCTACAGGGGTGCCATAGTGCTCAAGCCCAAGCCCGGCGTCCACGAGAACATAGCGGTCATAGACTTCTCGTCAATGTACCCGAACATCATGATCAGGTACAATATCTCGCCCGACACATACGTCCCACCCGGAGAGGAGGTAGACGAGAGCGAGGTGTGGATAGCCCCAGAGGTCGGCCACCGCTTCCGCAAGTCACCCCCCGGCTTCTACAAGAAGGTCCTCGAGAGACTACTCGAGGCCAGGCGCAGGATAAAGGAGAAGCTCAGAGAACTAGACCCCGAGACACCGGAGTACCGTATCCTCGACGAGAGGCAGCGCGCGCTCAAGGTCATAGCAAACGCGACCTACGGCTACTGCGGCTGGAGCGGCGCCCGCTGGTACAAGCGAGAGGTCGCCGAGGCGACAACAGCCTGGGGCCGCATGCTGATCAAGAAGACCATCGAGTATGCCAGGAAGATAGGGCTAGAAGTCATATACGGCGACACCGACAGCGTCTTCGTAAACTATGACCCCGAGAAGGTCGAGGAGCTGATACGCTACGTCGAGGAAAAACTAGGCTTCGACGTGAAAGTCGACAAGGTGTACAAGAAGGTGTTCTTCACCGAGGCAAAGAAGAGGTACTGCGGCCTACTCGAAGACGGCCGCATAGATGTCGTAGGCCTAGAGGCCGTACGCGGCGACTGGGCGGAAATCTCGAAAGAGGTGCAGGAGAAAGTCATAGAGATAATACTGCGTGAGGGAGACCCCTGGAAAGCCGTGGAATACGTCAAGAAAGTCATAGAGGACCTACGTAGCGGCAGAGTCCCCCTCGAGAAGCTCATAATATGGAAGACACTCACAAAGGACATAGAGGACTACGAGGTAGACGCCCCGCACGTCGTAGCGGCCAAACAGCTTGCCGAAGCCGGCTACCGGGTTAGGAGGGGGATGAAGATAGGCTACATAGTTACCAGAAAGGGGGGAGAAAAGGTCTCCAGCAGGGCTAAACCATTCTTCCTCGTAAAGACGATAGACGAGGTCGACGTCGACTACTATATCAGGAGACAGATAATACCCGCCGCGCTGAGAATACTCTCATACTTCGGGGTAAAAGAAGAGCACATCCTAGGCGGAGGGCGCCAAGCCTCACTCATAGACTTCCTAGGCTAAACCATATCCAGCAGGATAATGTAGAGATCATTGGCGGCGTCGTTCAGTGTATCCGAATTCTCCTCAAGCATCTCAGCCATATTGAGTAGAAGAAGCATACTGCTCTGCGACACATTAGAGTCGAGGATCGTGAAGAGCGCCGCGCGATACTTCATGTCAATACGCCTCTCCCTCTCGCCTATCTCCTTTATCCGCTCGAGAGCTGCGTCAGGCCTCTCAGTAGACTCCGCGAGAATCAGCTCAAACCGCTGAATCATAGCCTCCAGCTCCTCCCCTATGCCGGCGAGATGCTCCAAAACCTCCTCGGGCACCCTCCAGCCCTTCTCAATCAGAAAATCAAGCCTATACGCTATACCGCTCAACCGGTCAGAAATATCCGCAACCTTAGAGCCTATCCTCAGCCAGTCCTCCCTATGCACGATCCCCCGGGAAACCTTCGATAGATACGAGAGAAACTCCCTCTGCAGCCCCTCAATCTCCTCCCTCCGCTCACGCACCCTAAGGAGCCTCTCCCTCACATCCCCGCTCCCCCTCTCAATACCCTTCACAACGCTCAGCACGTCGCCAAGCATATCCCTGGAGAGCATCAGCTCCCTCCTTATGAGCCCTATAAGCTTAACATCAGCGAGAGACACGCCCGACACCGAGCTCACCCCGCAGCCCGCACAGTAGCTATAGTCCTATCGGCAATCCCATGCTCCCGCAGCTCATCCTCGTTACACCACACCTCGTTACGCGGCACCCCCTCCCGGGGCACAGCCATAAACCTAAACCTCTTCTTACCCGCGATCACAACCTCGACCTCGCCTGTAATACCCAGCTCCTTCATAGCCTCCTCACTCATCCACGCCTGCCCCTCAGGCACCCGCTCATTCCACCTGAGCCTAAGCCTCCTCTCCCTCCGCTGCAAAACACCCCACCATCTTGCACACCCAAAACGCACTAATAAATTCAATATCAAACCGCACCGGAACAAAAATATACACCCCCTCCACAGCACATACAAAACAGGGGCCGTAGTCTAGCTTGGTAGGATGCCTGGCACGCCACGCGGCGCAGGACTCGGGATCCCCCTCAAGGGGAAGAGACCCCAGGTAGCCCCATAGGGGCACTGGACGGTCCCGGGTTCAAATCCCGGCGGCCCCACCACTTCAAACATTTCGTAAAAATAGTTTTTGCGGTATATGATTGTGTTTTTCGTGTTTTTGTAGAGGGCGGCGGGTAAATAGGATGGTTGCCTAGTTTTGTTGAGGATTGTTTTAGAGTTTTGCGTTCTTCGTGGCTCCCGGAAGCGGTAGCTCTAATGGGGAGATTATATACCCCTGCAAAGTGTGCTTCCCGTGTTTTATCCCGGTCTATGTAGGCGTCTTTGTTTACCGTTAGGTTCGTGTCGCCGCGTGGCGGGTTTGAATAGCTAGGTTATAGCTTAATGTAGAGTTTGAGTGATCCCTAGGGAGAATTGATATGCTGGGGCTACTCTTCGATGAGAACCGCGTTCACCACGCCGTGCTGCCCGGGTCTGGATGTAACCCGTGCCTTTCCGAGCTCGGTCTGTATTATAGCGCCCTTCGTGATGATGCCCCGTCTGGCGAAGTCGCGGCTTGAGGGGTTGTCGAGTACTCTCAGTATCCTCACGTGCCTTACCTCCTTCTTGGAGGGTATGTAGAGGTTTGCCGTGGCCGCGCGCCTAACTCTGAGCTTGTAGCCGCCGCCTCTGACTCGTATGTGCCTTATCTCGTCTTTTTCGCCTGGCTGTGTGAGTGTGGGGAATCGGCCCATGAGGGCTTTTCTCTTCACCTTGACGTGGCGCCCCTTCTTGCCGCCGGTTATCCTCCTGAGGTCGTTGCCGTGGTACACGCCCATAGTAGAGACCCTGGGGGAAAGCGGTGCGAGGATATATAAAGGTTAGCGGGGGTTGCAGGGAAACTTGTTTTTAGCCCGGCGCCGTGGTATTGTGGTTGGTGGATATGCTCAGGGGCCTGGACCACTATGTTGAGATAGTTGCCCCCGAGTTCGGGGGAGCGACCTTTGTGACCGGGTTCCACGGGGTAGGCCATGTAGGGTGGATTGCCGTCAGACACCTGGTTAAGAGCCTTGGTGCCGAGAAGATAGGCTATGTTGTCTCAAGGCATATGCAGCCCTTCGTGTACGTGAGGAACGGCATCGTCCTGCCCTACGAGCTGTACCGGTACGGGGAGACGGTCTTTCTTCTGACGAACGTGCCGTTCACCGGGAGGGACTCCGTGCTC
>Ga0256835_1000031_pt1 | contig 135891 bp, 119 predicted proteins | sample PIR30metaG_FD_185972 | JGI IMG/M metagenome (GOLD analysis project Ga0256835, IMG submission 185972) | Hydrothermal vent microbial communities from East Pacific Rise, Pacific Ocean - PIR-30 | ecosystem: Environmental > Aquatic > Marine > Hydrothermal vents | place: Pacific Ocean: East Pacific...
CCGGGCCGCTCAGCGGGTTCCGACCACGGTGACGGCGATGGCGCGCTTGCGCGGTCGGTTGTCGTGGTTGATGGCCACCACCTGCTGCCAGGTGCCCAGCAGCAGCCGGCCGTTGCGCACCGGCAGGCTGATGCCGGGGCCCAGCAGGGCGGCCTGGACGTGGCTGTGGCCGTTGCCGTCGTGCCAGGCCTGTTCATGGGCGTAGTCGGCCTGGGGCGGGGCCAGCCGGGTGATGGCATCTTTGAGATCGGCCACCGCGCCGGGTTCGTACTCGATGGTGGTCAGGGACCCGGTGGAGCCGATGTTGACGGCGGTCAGAACACCGTTGACAATGGCCGAAGCCTTCACCGCCTCCTGCAGTCCGGCGGTGATGTCGGCCAGGTCGGGGCCGGTACCCAGCTCAACGGAAATCTCCGACCAGTAAACCGAGGCCGGGCCGCTGGTCGATTCTGCCTTCATGGCTGCTTTCCTCTTCTGCTTCCTTACATCAAGGAGAAAATCTATTCTGGGACGCTTTCAATTTCTGCCTGACAAGACAGTTGCAAGACCTTCCTGTTTTTCTTTCGATGCGCTATGGCAGCATCTCATATCATATTTAATGGCTTTTTCCCACGGCAGGCCAATGGTCAGGGGAAATGCCCGGTCTTACGTGATTGCTTTGTGGGCCGTGGCTGAAAGTGTCCTCCGGCCACGGCCCTCCTGCCCTTGTACCTGGTCAATCGCTGGGGCTGCTTATAGCCCGCCAGCGCCTACTTCCATCGGATTGGGCAATACTTTGTCAATAACGACTCCTGCCTCGCCATCGGCCACGAAGGCGTAGTTGCCCGCAACGGCAACGCCTTTTGCATAGTCCAGCATGTCCAGAGCACCTGCCACCACGGGGGCGGTGGGATTACTGATGTCGATGATGGCAAGGCCTTTATTCCAATCCGCCAGGAAGGCGTAGTTGCCCGCAACGGCAACGCCGTAAGCAAGGCCAGGGGTGTCCACAGTACCAGCCACAGTTGGTGCGTTGGGATTGCTGATGTCGATGACGGCAAGGCCTTTATCATAATCGGCCACGTAGGCGTAGTTGCCCGCAACGGCAACGCCGTAAGCAAGGCCAGGGGTGTCCACAGTACCAGCCACAGTTGGTGCGTTGGGGTCGCTGATGTCGATAACGGCAAGGCCTTTAACATAATCGGCCACGTAGGCGTAGTTACCCGCGACTGCAACGCCCAAAGCAGAGCCCGTAGTGTCCACCGTACCAGCCACGCTTGGTGCTGTGGGATCGGTGATGTCGATGACGGCAAGGCCTGCACTCCCATTAACCACGAAGGCGTAGTTGCCCGCAACGGCAACGCCTTCTGCCCAGCCCGTAGTGTCCACCGCACCAGCCACAGTTGGTGCGGTGGGATTGCTGATATCGATGACGGCAAGGCCTTTATCATAATCGGCCACGTAGGCGTAGTTGTCCGCAACGGCAATGCCTTGAGCATAGCCTGTTGTCTTCATCGTCACAGCCACGCTTGGTGCTGCGGGATCGGTGATGTCGATGACGGCAAGGCCGGCATCATAATCAGCCACGAAGGCGTAGTTGTCAGCAACGGCAACGCCTTTCGCAATGCTCGTTGTGTCCACCTTACCAGTCATCACCGGTGTTTTGGGGTAGCTGATGTCGATGACGGCAAGGCCTTTATCCCCATCGGCCACGTAGGCGTAGTCGTCCGCAACGGCAACGCCTTTCGCATAGCCTGGTGTCTCCACCGCATTTACCACCACAGGTGCGGTGGGCTTGCTGATATCGATGACGGCAAGGCCTTTATTCCCCTCAGCCACGTATGCGTAGTTACCCGCAACGGCAATGCCTTGAGCATAGCCTGGTGTCTCCACCGTACCAGCCACAGTTGGTGCTGTGGGATTGCTGATATCGATGACGGCAAGGCCGGCATCATAATCAGCCACGTATGCGTAGTTACCCGCAACGGCAACGCCTTTCGCATAGCCTGGTGTCTCCACCGTCACAGCCACGCTTGGTGCTGTGGGATCGGTGATGTCGATGACGGCAAGGCCTTTATTCCCATCGGCCACGTAGGCGTAGTTACCCGCGACTGCAACGCCTTGCGCATAGCCCGTAGTGTCCATCGTACCAGCCACGCTTGGTGCTGTGGGATCGGTGATGTCGATGACGGCAAGGCCTTTATTCCCATCGGCCACGTAGGCGTAGTTACCCGCGACTGCAACGCCCAGAGCAGAGCCCGTAGTGTCCACCGTACCAGCCACAGTTGGTGCGGTGGGATTGCTGATGTCGATGACGGCAAGTCCGGCATCATCATCGGCCACGTAGGCGTAGTTGCCCGCAACTGCAACGCCTTTCGCATAGCCAGTAGTGTCCACCGTACCAGCCACGCTTGGTGCTGTGGAATCGGTGATGTCGATGACGGCAAGGCCTTTCTTCCTATCAGCCACGTAGGCGTAGTTACCCGCAACGGCAACGCCTTTCGCATAGCCTGGTGTGCCTATTGTGCCAGTTATTCTAGACAACAGGTCGGCTGCATCGCCAGCAACGCTTTGATCGAGGTGAACCTTGTCGATACAGGATTGAATGGAATTCCACCCAGGCCGAACGGCATCCTTGGCATCCACCGGATGCCACTTGAGAAGATCGCCACCATCGATACGCCCATTGCCGTCAATATCGCTGGACAATAGCAAGTGCGCGCTGCGGTCAATCTCGTTGACGATGTCCTCCACCGACTGCTGGTTGATCAACCAGTAGCCGATCCTGCTGTAAACCAATTCTGTGAGAATGTTGACCTTGAAGTCACCTTGCTTTAGTTCGGCCCCGCCGGCCACCAAACGGATGACTCCCTGGTTCTGGGTCGGCTGGGGGTCGATGACGCCATCGTCGTCGGCATCGATGTCAACGCCTCCTGATATCGCCACCACGTACAGGGTGTCGTCATCGATGGACGACGCTGGCAGCTCGAACCTGCCGCCGTCTTGCAGACTTGTAGCACTGCTCGTCTGGGTCGTATAGACAGGTGTTTGCAGATCATCGGCCCGATAAAGTGTTACCTTCGCGCCGCACAAAGGCCCCAATAACGCCTGCCCGCTTATGGCCTGTTCGGTGTCGGCCGGCCCCGTGTTGCCTGACGATCCACCGTCGCTACAGGAAAGCAGAAACAATGACAGGACTAGAAACAAAAACCATCCCCTTGAAAACGAAAAGCGTTTGACCATCACAACTCCATTTCTTTTCCAACATTTTGCCAAGCGTTTTGGTGGAACGATTTTTCTAAAATTTTTCTTCAGGCGAGCAATTGTCCGGCAATGGTCCAGGTACCGGTAAAAAGAATGGGTCAAATCCGCATTCCAAAGGCTGACTTAAACCAAAAGGAAGAAGGGGAAATGGCCCAAGTCGCGACCATACAACAATTGAACGGAGATTGGAAGTGGAGATGACCTGCGGCATGGAGGCACTGGAGGCCGCATGCTGCTCAAAGAAGCTTCGCTGTCTTTTTTATTTGCAAGACCTGATCTCGATGCAAAATGCGGGTTCACATTTTCCAAAGGCTCCACAGTCTTTGAAGACCGTGGCTATACAGATTTCAAATGGTTTGCTCAGCTTGAACAAAGTGGTGTGTTCGATTGAAAAACCGGAACAAGGAAGGGGAAAAATGGAAATCGATACTGAAACCGGCAGCCTCGTGGTCGGCATTGCCCGGATTGCGCCCGTCTGGCTCGACCGGAAACTCACTCTCGAAAAGGTCGTTGACTATGTCGATTTGGCCGCCGACAGGGGATGCCAGCTGGTAGTCTTCGGAGAGGCCCTCGTGCCCGGCTATCCTTTCTGGATCGAACGTACCGGCGGTGCCCGTTTCAACCATCCCGTGCAGAAGCAATTGCACGCCCATTACATGCGCAATGCGGTTCAAATCGAGGCCGGTCACTTGTCGTTCCTGTGTGACAAGGCGGCCCAAAGAAAGATAGTGGTCGTGGCAGGCTGTATCGAAAGACCTGCCGACCGCGGCGGGCACAGCCTTTATGCGGCCCTGGTCTATATCAATGCCCGGGGCAGATCGAAACGGTGCATCAATTCCATGACAACTTACGGCAAAGCCTATGCCCGTGGTGCCTGAAGGGGCCCGGCCGTTTCGGATGGCAGCTACACTAGCTTGTTGTCCCAGTTCCACAGCCCGGGCCGTTTTTTGACGGCCACGCTGCGGGGAAGGGGCTCCTCTATGTGGACGAACAGGCCGATTCCGGCGTCGAAAAGGGTCTGCTGGTGGCCGGTCAGATCGATGGGCCAGTTGGGATAGGTCCAGTAGGTATCGCCGTGACGGACTGTCCAGGCCTTTTCCCCCTTGGGACTGGCAAACGGATGGCCCGGCCTGAGATCGGGCGGAGCGATCCGGGAGACACACAGGGGCCAGTTGCCCCGGATCACCATGCCGGTTGGCAGGGGGCTTTTGGCGGCCATCTGGAGAAAGTCCCTGCGGCCAAGTTCCGGGCTCAGGATGACCCCGTCGAATCCCATCAGCTTCAGGACCCTGGCTGCCAGGGGGTTGGCCACGTTGCAAAAGGGACCGGCCCAGACGGCGAGCTTCCGGCGCCGCCTGAACCAGACGATCTGCCAGGGGGCGTTTAGCACGAAGCGCCGGGCGCCCTTGGCAAGCAGTTTCTCAAGCTGGGCCAGGAAATTTTCCTGGTTGTCCGGCCAGATCACAGGCGGCAGCCACCACCAGATGCGGCCGGTGTTGCCCTTGGGAAGCCGGGTGCTGCCGTCTGCCGCAAGCCACAGGCCCACCGCACCCCGGGGAAGCCGCTTTTCGGCCCGGCGCAGGACCTTCATCTGCATGGGCTGGTTGTGCTTGCGACCCGGGGTGGGCAGACGCAGGACAAAGGCGCTTTGCGGCACGTTCACGGAAGACATCTTTGCAAGCTGTTCTTCCAGGGGGCGCAGTTTTTCTTCCAGGCCGGCCTCGCTGCGGTCCACCAGGAAGACCGGGGCCGCCTTGGGCGGTTTCTTGCCGGCCGGCAGTGCCAGGTGGAAGGTGCCGGCCTTGGGGACCGATTTGGGCACGGCGATCCGGCAGTGCCAGGGGTCGTCTTCGTAACCTATCCGCAGGCTGTCTCCGGCCAGAAGGGGCAGGCGGGGCTCGATGTACGCCCTGGAGCCGGAACTGCGCACATGGGCCACCAGCAGGCCCGAGCCGGTGGGGGTGTCGGCCTGCAGGGGGGACCGGGGCCGGTGGCCCAGCAGGTTGTAGTGGGTTGCGGGCCGTCCCAGGGCCATCTCCAGCAGGCCCAGGGCCTGTCTTTTTGCCTGTGGATCGTGGGCCTGGTCCCGCAGGAGGCGGTAGGCGCAGGTGGTGTAATAGACGTAGTGGGCTCCCTTTTTGCGGCCTTCGATCTTCCAGGCCCGGATGGCCGGAATCTTCAACAGGACCTTGGTCAGCACGTCGGCGCTCAAGTCAAGGCAGGCGAAGAAACGGCGGGATTTGCCGTCCTGCTGGTAGCGCCGCCGGCAGGGCTGGACGCACCAGCCCCGCAGGCCGCTTTTGCCTCCCAGGTAGCTGCTCCAGTAGCAGCGGCCCGAAACGGCGTAACACAGGGCGCCGTGGACGAAGACTTCCAGGCCCAGATCCTGGGGGCAGGCTGCGGCCATGGCCTTGATCTCATCGATGCTCAGCTCCCGGGGTATCACCACCCGGCTGGCGCCGGTTAACGAGCAAAGGCGTTTGAGGGCATCGGGAAAGCTGACGTTGGCCAGGGTGGAAAGGTGGACCTGGCCGGAAAAGCCGGTCTGCTTGACGATCTCCAGCATGGCCAGGTCCTGGACGATCAGGGCATCTGGCCTTACCGTGCGCGCCAGGATGTCGATGGTCCGGGCCGCCTCGGTCAGCTCGGCGGTGGTCAGCAGGTTGTTGAAGGCCAGGTAGACCTTTGTGTCGCGGCTGTGGGCCAGTTCCACCAGGCCGGCCAGCTGTTTAAGGGTAAAATTCTTGGCCGCCATACGGGCCGAAAAGGACCGCAGCCCGCAATATATGGCGTCGGCCCCGGCGGCCAGGGCGGCCAGGAAGGCTTTGCGGTTGCCGGCCGGGGCCAGGATCTCGGGTTTTTTGTTTTCGTCGATGCCGCCTTTGCGGCGAATCACAGCTTGCATGGCGATATTTTGTCCTCGGGGTATCTGTGGTTTCGGGTCGGATGTTTCTGAAAACCGCGCCTGCCGGACGCGGCGTAGCTCAAGCGTTGTAAGCCACTGGCGATTTTCTGTTTTGTTTTCGGCCGACCTTAGCCTCTGGCTGGCCGGGGCGTCAAGCCCAAAGCCCGGCCGGGCTTGCCATGGAGCCGAATTGTATTATAATAGGCTTTCGCAGGTTTTACTGCAAATGCAAACCAAGGAAGGAAGACCGAGCCATGAAACTGGCAATTTCCGGCAAAGGCGGAGTGGGCAAGACGACTTTTGCGGCCATGCTGGCCCGGGCCCTGAGCGACCGGGGCAAGAAGGTGCTGGCCATCGACGCCGATCCGGACGCCAATCTGGCCGCGGCCCTGGGAATCGCCGATGCCGACAAGATAACCCCCATTGCCGAGATGAAGGAGATGATCTTCGAGCGTACCGGCGCCCAGCCGGGCAGCATCGGGGGGTTTTTCAAGCTCAATCCCAAGGTGGACGACCTGCCCGACAGCCTTTCGGTGCGCAAGGACAACATCAAGCTGATGCGCCTGGGCAGTGTCAAAAAAGGCGGCGGCGGCTGCCTCTGTCCTGAAAGCACCCTGCTCAAGGCTCTGGTGATGCATATCGTGCTGGCCAGGGACGAGGTGGTGGTCATGGACATGGAGGCCGGCATCGAGCATCTGGGACGGGCCACGGCCACGGCCGTGGACAAGCTGATCGTGGTTGTGGAGCCGGGCCGCCGGAGTATCGATACCGCCCGTCATATCCGCCGCCTGGCGGCCGAGATAAGGCTGGAGAACCTGGCGGTGGTGGGCAACAAGATCCGCTCGGACAAGGACGAGGAGTTTTTGCGCCGCCACCTGTCCGATTTCGAGTTTCTCGGTTTCCTGCCATACGACAACGCCCTCATAGAGGCCGACCTGGAGGGCCGTTCGCCCTACGATGCCGCCGACCAGGCCCGCCGGCGGATTCAGGCCATGATCGAACAATTATAGAAATTGATGACTTCGCAAAAAGCCTGAAACTAGGATGGCTTCGCAAAGAGTTCGAGGTCGAGGCGTCGCAAATCCCGTGTGACGAGGCGTACTTGCGGTACGCCGCAGTCACAACGGGATGCAGCGCAACGAAGATATCGGACTATTTGCGAAGCCATTCAAAGCTAAAACCCGGACCATGCTCTCCGTAAACAGCCCCGTTCGCACCCCCCGGTCGGTGACCGGTTGAATTACACCTGTTTTCCCAGTATGATCCCTCACAAAGGAGATACCTATTTTTGAAAAAACATCCTGATACACGTTACACCATTGCCGGTGGCGACGGGATGGACCTGGAAACGCCTTCCAGGCCCGCACCCGGGGAGCTGTACCGCTCATGAGCCGCCCTAAAAAAAGAGTCTATCACCGCCGCGGCCAGGCCCGCGGCCGCCGCGGACCCGGCAAGCCGGCCCTGGTGCGCCTCAAGCCGGGGGCCGACCCGCGTTTGAAAAAGGTCTTTGCCCGGATCGGCAGGCCCGAAGCGGCCGAGTTCGTGCCCGACCCGTTTCAGCTCCAGGCCCTGGAGGCGGTGGAGGATTCCGACTGCCTGGTGACCGCCCCCACCGGCGCCGGCAAGACCTGGATCGCACAGCAGGCCATCGCCAGGGTGCTGGAAAAGGGAGGCCGCAGCTGGTACGCAACCCCCCTCAAGGCCCTGAGCAACGCCAAGCTGGAAGAGTTTGCCGCCGCCTTCGGTGCCGAAAACGTGGGGATTCTCACCGGCGACCGCAAGGAAAACCCGGATGCGCCGGTGATCGTCGGCACCACCGAGATCCTGCGCAACCAGCTCTACGATGCCATGCACCACGGCCGGATGCTGGACACCGATTTCGTGGTCCTGGACGAGGCCCACTACCTGGGGGACGAAGACCGGGGGGTGGTCTGGGAAGAGACCATGATCTACCTGCCCCGGAGGATTCCCCTGTTGCTGCTTTCGGCCACCATCGGCAATGCCGGTCAGATCGCCGCCTGGCTGGAGGCCATCCGCGGCCGGTCCTGCAAGGTGGTGCCGGCCGGCAAGCGGCCGGTGCCCCTCTATCCTCTCTTTCTTCATCCCGGCGGCACCCTGATGCCCTTGCTGGTCAAAAGCGGTCAGGGACGGTCACGGCTCTACAAGAAGGTGGCCGACTGTCTCAACGGCCGCCGGCCGCCGGCCCTGGTCCCTGGCAACCGCCTGCCGCCCTTTGGCCAGATCCTGAAGATCCTGCGCAAGTACGACCTGCTGCCGGCCATCTTCTTTCTCAAATCCAGGGCCGACTGCGACAACGCCCTCAACCTCTGTCTCGAGAACCAGCTCGAGGACCCGGCCAGGATCGCCGCCATTTCGGAGAAGATGGAAGAGCTGGCCCGGCGCTTCCCCCACGTGGCCCGCCACCGCCAGCGCCGGGCCCTGGAACAGCTGGCCGTGGGAGCCCATCACAGCGGACAGTTGCCGGCCTGGAAGCAGGTCCTGGAGACCATGATGAGCGAAGGGCTGCTGGATGCCATCTTCGCCACCTCCACGGTGGCCGCCGGGGTGGATTTTCCGGCCCGCACGGTGGCCTTTCTCAACTCGGACCGCTTCAACGGCACCGAGTTCGTCAGCCTGGACAGCACCCAGCTCCAGCAGATGACCGGCCGGGCCGGCCGCCGGGGCCGGGACCGGGTCGGGTTCGCCCTGGTGGTGCCCGGAAAATACATGGACGTGCGCCAGGTGGCCCGGTTGCTGGGCAAAAAGCCCACCCCGGTCTTCAGCCAGATCAGGATCAATTTTTCCATGGTCCTCAACCTGCTCCTGTCCCACAGCCCGGACCAGGTGGCCGGGCTGCTGCGGCGCTCCTTCGTGGCTTTTGCCAGCCAGGACCGGGACCGCGGCCTGGACCTGGAGACGGTCCACGCCAACCTGCTGGAAGAGTTCAACCGCCACCTGGACTTTCTCAAGGCCACCGGTTTCGTGGGCGACCGGGACGAGCTGACCGAAGACGGCCAGTGGGCCGCCCAGCTGCGGATCGACCAGCCCCTGCTGGTGGCCGAGGCCCTGCGGCTGAAAGCGTTTCCGGCCAAGAGCCCGGTCCACGCCGCGGCGGTCATGGCCGCCATGGTCAACGACAAGGAGACCGACGAGCACCTGGACAAGCAGCAGGTGCCGAAAAAACTGCGGGCGGCCCTGAAAAGAATGACCAGGTCCCTGGACGGTCTGGCCAAGCACATGACCGCGGCCGGTTTCCAGGTCCGGCCCCTCTATCTCAAGCCGGCGGCGGCGGTTTTTGCCTGGGCCGTGGGCAACCCGTGGCAAAAGGTTGTCACCGCCAGCCAGATGGCCGAAGGCGATCTTGCCATGCTGATTCTGCGCACAGCCGACAACCTGCGCCACGTCCGGGCCCTGGGGAAGTATTTCCCCAAAGAGGCGGCCGCCGCGGCCAAGGCCATGGACATGATTCTGCGCGAGCCGGTGGTGAGCGAGCCGGTGGTGAACGAGCCGGAAGAGGAAGTGAGAAGTGAGAAGGAAGAAGGATGAAGTGTGAAGGGGTGAAGGAGATTCCATGGGTGAACCGAGACCGCAGCTGACCGACCTGGGCCGCCTGGTGCGCGCCGCCAGGTATTCCGTGGCCGGACTGAAGTCGGCCTGGAAAAACGAGGCCGCTTTCCGCCAGGAGGTGGCCGCAACCGTGGTTCTGATTCCCCTGGCCCTGCTGGTGGGCCGGACATGGTCCCAGCGGGCCCTGCTGGTATTTTCCTGGCTTGCGGTGCTGATGGTGGAACTGCTCAACTCGGCCATCGAGGCGGTGGTGGACCGGATAGGCCCCGAAGAGCATCCCCTGTCGGGCCGGGCCAAAAACCTGGCCTCGGCCGCGGTCATGCTCAGCCTGGCGGGCGCAGCCCTGGTCTGGACCATGGTCCTGGCGGCCCGCTGGTGGCCGTAGCGGCCGTTTTACCGGCCAGGTATTTCCCCGGATGACGTTGACAGAACGGACCGGGGGCGTTTCCGGTTCCTGGAACTTTGCGACGGCGGTTTACGCGGCCGGTTTGCCCGCGCACCGGTGGAAGGGGGCCTGAAGGTATTCGATTGACTTGAAATGGCTTGCTTCCTATATTGCAATCAATCCGTATCCCATAGTCAGGAAAGGAATTTTGCATGCTCGAATTGACTATTCGCCAGCCTGACCAGCAGGCCATCGATACCCTGGCCATCCCTGTCTGTGAGGATGCCGACATTCATGACAGCCCGGTGATCCAGCAGCTCGTATCCAGGGCAAACGCCCTGGAGGAATTCAGCGCAAAGAGCAAGGAGCAGGTTACCTTTTATGATCCACCGGAGGCCGGGGTCCGCCGGGTGATATTTGTCGGTCTGGGAAAACAGGAAGATATCGGGGCCCGGCGGCTGCGCGCTTTTGCCGGCAAGGTGGTGGGCAAATGCATTGCGGGCGGCCTGGAAAAATTGGTGCTGGCCGTGCCGACTGCCAGGGGGGTGGCCCTGGAGCCGGCCGTGGTGATCAGGTCCCTGGCAGAGGGAGCCGTACTGGGCAACCATGTTTTCGGGCGCTACAAAAAGTCCGGCGACAAAAAGCCCCTGAAAAAAATCCGGCTCCTGGTCAAACCCACGGATCTCCAGCTCTACCAGTCTCTGGTGGAGAGGATTACAGAAATCTGCCGGGCAACCCATCTGGCACGGGACTGGGTCAACATTCCGGCCAACGACAAACGGCCCGCGCAGCTTGCCGAAATACTGCAGGAGGCCGGAAAAAAGGCCGGACTGCGGGCACGGGTCCTGGACGAGCTGCAGCTGGAGCAGATGGGATGCGGAGCCATCCTGGCCGTGGCCGGCGGCAGCCAGTCGCCTCCCAGGATGGTGGTCCTGGAGCACGGCCCGGAAGAAAAAGAAGCTCCCACGGTCTTGCTGGTGGGCAAAGGAGTGACCTTCGACAGCGGCGGTCTGCATCTGAAAGGCTCCCAGCACCTGGCGGGGATGAAGGCCGACATGGCCGGGGCAGCGGCGGTGGCGGCCACCATGACGGTACTGCCGCGTCTTGACCTGAAGCTTCACGTGGTGGGAGTGATGCCCCTGGTGGAAAACATGCCCTCGGGCACGGCGGTAAGGACCGGGGACGTTATCAGGACGTTTTCCGGCAAGACCGTGGAGGTTGCCAATACCGATGCCGAGGGACGCCTGATCCTGGCCGATGCCATCTCCTATGGCCTGCAGACCTATGATCCGGAAGTCGTCATCGACCTGGCTACCCTGACCGGTGCCTGCGTGGTGGCCCTGGGCGAAAGGATGGCGGCTGTTTTCAGCCCTGACCGCAGTCTGGAGGCAACGATCCATGAGGCCGGCCGGAGTACGGGCGAGCGGTGCTGGCCCATGCCCCTGCCGGACGACTACAGGGAATTTCTCGAAAGCGAGATCGCCGATATAAGCAACCTTCCCAGCACCCGCTACGGCGGTGCCATCACCGCCGCCCTTTTCCTGAGGGAGTTTGTCGGCCGGTGTCGCTGGGCGCATCTGGACATCGCCGGACCGGCCTTTGCCCGCAAGGCTTCAGACTACTGCGGTCCGGGCGGCACCGGCTTCGGGGTGCGCCTCGTCTGCCAGGTTCTGGACGAGCTGAACAAGACATTCCGGCCGTCGGGCTTTACGCTCTGTTGACAGGCCCGCAGAAAGGCTTGCGGCCGATGTGTTGTTGCCAAGCCGTCATTTTTGGGAGAAGCGCTTTTCCAGCATTATGTTGAGGATGGTGCGGTCGGTTTCGATCATGCCTTCGTTGGTCAGGGTGCCCACGTTCTTCATGGTGGCTTCCGGTGATGCCGAGATTATGCCGTCTTCAGGGCCGACTGTCACTCCCTGAAGGGCGAACAGGGCCGCCTGGACTGCCGTTCCGGCGGCCGTGGAAAGCTTCAGGGCGCAGCCGGCCTTGGCGCCGTCGCAGATCACTCCGGCAAGATCCATGATGAGGTTCTTGATGGCACCGGCAATGTGATGGACATCGCCGCTGAGCAGGTAAGTCGTCCCGGCCGTGGCCCCGGCCCCGGCGGCCACCGAGCACCCGCAGATGGCCGACAGCCTTCCGGTATATGCTTTTACATACCCGGTTATCAGATGGCTCAGGGCTACTGCCTCCAAGAGCGTTTTTTCCTCCACTTCGATGTAATCTCTTACAGCCACGATCGGCAAGATGGCCGTCAGGCCGTGATTGCCGCTGCCGGCCGAACTCATGGCCGGGAGCTTGACGCCTGCCATGCGGGCGTCGGCCGCCGCCGAGGTCAGGATCCGGGCGGCGGTGATCATGTCTTTCTTGATCAGTTTCTGGCGCACCAGCCGCATGAGGGTTTTGCCCACTCCCAGCCCGGAACCGTACTTTAGGCCGTGGGAGGCCAGCTGGAGGTTGAGGTCGATGCCTTGCCTGACAAAGGTCATGTCTTGGCCGTCCAGCTGGTCGATGAGTTCCAGCAGCTGGTTCAGGGTGAGCTGTTTGAGCCATTTTTCCAGGGCGGGAAGATCCTGCCCTGGGCTGCCGGGATCATTTTGGCCGCCGGAGGCCAGCAAAGGACTGTCGCTGATTCGGTTTCCGTCGAGAAAAAGAGAGACGATGTTGTCGTGCAGGGTTTCTATCTCGGCCTGGGCGGTGTGGCCGCAGGCCTTTACGGCCGCGCGGATATACAACCCCCTGCGGTCGGCCAGCAGGTTGACCTTGACCCTGCCCTCGTCCACCAGGGACTTGGCTTTGCTTGCGGCCTGCCGGTCCACCGGCGCGAGAACTTCGAGCCTCCGGTAAGGATCGCCGCCGACAGCCCCCAGGGCGGCTGCCATGTCGAGTCCGCTCAGACCCTCGGTTCCGGGAATGGCGACGGCTATTCCGTTTTTGTATATATTGGGATCGACCCAGATTTCGATTTCCTCAGGAGGGCCTTCGGGAAGCTGGGCCCGGGCGGCGGCCGCGGCCAGGGCGATGGCCACCGGTTCCGTGCAGCCCAGGGCCGGGGCAACTTCCATCTTGAGTATGTCTTTGACGCTAAACGTCATTCTGCGCTTCCTTTCGGGGATTGGTCACCGCAGCCCGGTCTGATGACCGGCCTGTAAGGGGCAATCTGGCAGACTTTGGGCAGGATGTCAATTTCAGCGCCGCTGGAAGATGGCCTGGGCCATCTGCTGCCATCTGGAGCGGCCGACTGCCGGCAGACCGGCAAGATGGGAATAGGAACGCAGCACGTGGGGATCAAAACCCCAGAACGGATAGGGCAGGCCGCCGATATAGCGGTTGAAGACGATGGCGGCGGCCACCAGCAGCAGCACTGCCGCCATGATGCCGACTCCCTGGACGCTGTTTTCGACATATCCCATGGCGGCGATCAGGGAAGTGGCCGCCGCCGGAGGATGGACGCAGCGCAGGGCTACCATGGCCAGGCTGACAGAGGCCATGGCGGTCACCATGGCCGCCACCGAATGCCAGTTGAAGGTATCGGGTGTTTCGGAGGCACCGAAGATGGCGGCGGCGCCGTGGAAGGCGGCCAGCCCGCAGCAGACCGCCAGGCCGTGGGCCAGGATCACGTTGCGCGGGCAGGCGTTTTCGGCAAGCGGCGTGTAGAAGAGGATGAAGGCCGAAGGCCCCAGGGGCGGAAAGAGCAGCGGCAGGTCGGTCAGCCAGGCCATGAAGGTGATGATGCCGATGGCCGTGGCGCCGCTTGCCAGCACAAAGACCATGGACACCAGGTGCTGGTGCCGGGTCAGGGTGAGCAGGTAGCGGACCTGGAGGCGGGACAGGAAGGCAACTATCCGGTAGCTGAAACTCTGCTGAGGAGGCGATGGGCCGGCGGCCGTCATTTTCATTGTCGTTCTTCCCGTGTTTCCGGAGATTTCTCTTGTTCCAGGGCGGCTGCCAGCAGGTCCAGGATTTTTTCGAAACCATCGGCCTGGATGCCGAAGGCGTCGGTGATCGCCGCCAGGGAGGTGCCGATGGCCTTCAGGAGCAGGACAAGTCTGGCAGGCTCGACTTTCAGCCGGGTGGTGGCCATGGACGCGCAAAGTGAAAGCCTGTCAGGATCGGGCTTGAGGACCGAGCCTGCCAGGCAGGCCACGGCCAGGGGCATGACTATGCTCTCTTCCAGCTCCGGGACGTTGAGTTTTTCCAGGGGCAGATTGTGGGCTCCCAGGTAAAAGACCATCTCATCTGGCAGCCCCCATGACCTTGCTATCCAGGCCCCGGCCTGGCCGTGATCCCAGCCGAAATGTTGCCTTTCGATCTGCGAAAGCCGCATGGAGCTTTCGCGCCATTTTTCCACCACCGGCAGGTAGTATTCCGACCAGGATACGAGCAGCACCGGCAGGGCGATGTCTGCCAGCAGGGCGGCGGTGAAGGCCTCTTCGGCCAGGTCGGGCATGGTCATCCGGCCCAGGACCCTGGCCAGGGAGGCCCGCAGCAGGCAGTCCTGCCAGAAGGCCTGATGGTCGAAAAGCCTATTGCTGGGCCGGGGCAGGGTCGTCATGGTGGCAAAGGCCAGGGCCATGGAGCGGACCTTCTTGACCCCCAGGACGGTGACGGCCCGCCGCACGTCGGTGACCGGGGTCCGCAGGCCGAACATGGCCGAGTTTACCGTTTCCACCATCTTGGCGGCGATGGCCGCCTCGGCGCTGATCAGGCGCACCAGGCGGTCTATGTCCGGTTCTTCACGCCCGGCCTCGGCAATGAGGCGGCTGACAGCCGCCGGCAGGGGCGGAATCCGGACATCCTTGAAGATGGCGTCGAAATTGCCGCTTGCAATGGCGGCGTGTTTGCGAAGTCTGCGCAGTAATTTCATAATCCTGGCCGCATGCGGTTTCGAAAAAAGAAGTTTCTCTATCTTATATCGGCATTAAAGGGCCGCACTTGAAAAAGCTTTCAGAGACGGGATTGCGGGCGGCCGGAAAACGGACTTGCTTTGGATCCGGTTTTGACTACCCGAGAAAGGGTGTGAAAAGATGGCGTATTTCCTCCAGCGATTCTTCGATGGCATAGGGGATCGCCTTGGCGAAGAGGTCCAGCAGGATCAGGGCGTTGACAACCGAATCGGTCTTGCTGGCCGCCCTGAGCCTGGCGCTCATGGCGGCGTTGACCACCTGAAGCTGGTGATAGATATCCTTGAGTTTGCGGAGGCTGAAGTCGTGCTCTTTGCCTTCCTGCTTGAGGAAGTACTGGGCCAGCATGTACATGGACGTTGTCCGGTAGATTGTTTCGGCTTCGTCGGCCAGCGGCAGGTGGAAGCGGGCCATGGGGCGGAAAAAGGCCGTCCGGGGACATCCGCTGGCCGCGCTTATCAGGCCCAGCAGGGAGCTGACCGCCCTTTGGACGGTGGTTTGCTGGCAGGTTGTCCGCCGGTCGGTTATCACCCGCAGTTTCACGTAGTCATGTGAAAGCATGGGTTCGAATTTGGGCACTATTTTCACCAGGTGAAGGGTCAGCGGGCAGTAGGAGTGAACCCGGGAGTCCAGGGGGCAGTTGGGACAGGGGTGAAACGAAAGCCGTGCCCAGGAAGGAATCACCCCGTCAGGTTTTCCCAGCAGTTCTATTTTGCGGGGGTCCAGTTGCAGGGTTATGCTCAGGGGCTCGTTGTCGAAATCAAAGACGTATTTGATGGTGAGCGGTTGCATGGCCTGGATTCTGTTCGGTCCGTGCTAAGTTCGTGTTTTGCGGTACCGGAACCTTCTCCGGCCTTCAGCCTCCGGATCCGTCCCGGCTGCCTATACTATCGGCAAAGGAAGGTATATCTTGAGGGGCCGGCAGTCATGGACCGGCCTGTCTGATCCGGCAGGCAAAGACAAGGCCCGGCGGCAAGATTATTCGTATACCAGGGTGACAGGAGCCGCCGGCGGGTGGATCACTTCCATTTTCATCCCGGCCATGGAATGCCGGCGGCAGATGTCGCTCACGATCTCGGACACCGACCGCCATTTTTTCTCGCCGAAGCTGGAAGCATAGAAGTCGATCTGGCGTTCGGCAAGCCGGAGCACCCGGGTATCGGCCGCGATCTGTCGGGGTGACAGGCCCTGGGCCAGGCCCTCGGTGACCAGTTCCACCAGGTCGTAGTCGTAGCCCAGGTCCCTGAAGTCGGTCTGGCCCGGTTCCAGGCCGGCAGTCGGGGTGCGGCTGACGATCCTTTCCGGCAGTCCCATAAAACCGGCCAGTTGCCTTACCAGCCTCTTGGAAAGGCCGGCAATGGGGCTGATATGCACCGCGCCGTCTCCGAACAGGGTGTAGTAACCGATGCCGAAGTCCTCGTCCTTGTTGCCGGTTCCGGCCACGATCTTGTTTTCGGTTGCGGCCTTGGTGTTCAGGACGTTGGCCCTGATGCGGGAGATGAGGTTGCCGCGATGGTAATGATTTTCAAAGGCCTCGGGGTTGGTTGCCCGGAAGGCGGCGATCACCTTTTCCAGGTCGCATACCTGGCAGCGGATCGCAAGGCGGCGGGCCAGGCTTTCGGCATCGGCCGCATCCCGGCTGCTGTTCAGGGAAGAGGGCAGGATGTAGCCCACCAGTTCAAGGGGGGCGTCACAGCTGGAGTTGTGCCGGTCGAAGGCGTACTTGATCACGGCGGCCGTGGTGCTGGAATCGACTCCTCCGGAAAGCCCCACCACGCATCCGGTGGCTCCGGCCTTGCGGACCCTTTCGATGACGAACCTGCCGATCTGGTCGGCAACCTGCTGACAGTCGATCTGAGGTAACTTTATCATGGTCCATTCCTTTCTGGATTTGAGTAAATCGCCAAAGGAATCATTTGGCGTTGCAGCCGTTTTCTGCCCGGATCCGTTTTTGCCCGGGGCCCCGCCCGGGAAATCCGGCCCCCAGCAGGCGTCCCTGCCAGGTGTTCCTTTCCTCCAGTTTGCGCCTGATGGCATCCAGGGTGACCCGCTTTTCCAGGGCCCACTGCGGGGCCAGGAGCTGGTCCCGGTGGGGGTCGCCGGTCAGGCGCTGGATCACCATCTGCGGCGGCAGCCTTTCCAGGACATCGCAGACCAGCTCGACATACTGTTTCCGGCCGAGGCATTGGTAACGGCCCCGGCGGTACATGCCGGCAAGGGGGGTGCCTTTGATGACGTACAGCAGGTGGAGCTTGACACCGTCTATCTTCAGTCCTGCCACGGCATCTGCCGTTGCCAGCATCATGGAGCGGTCTTCACCGGGAAGGCCCAGGATCAGGTGGGCGCAGATCTTGATGCCGCGGCCCCCGGCGGCCTCCACAGCCTGCTGGAAGCAGGCAAAATCGTGGCCCCGGTTGACAAGTTCCAGGGTCCTGTCGTGGGCCGACTGAAGGCCGTATTCGAGCCATACCAGGCGGGTGCGGGCGTAGTCTTCCAGCAGGTCGAGGATCTGGCCGTTTACGCAGTCCGGACGGGTGCCGATGGAAAGGCCCACCACGTCTTTCACGGCCAGGGCCTCGTCCCAGCAGGCCTTGAGCCTCTCTATGGGGGCGTAGGTGTTGGTGAAGGCCTGGAAGTAGGCGATGAACTTGCGGGCTTTGAATCTTCTGGCGACGGCCAGCTTGCCCCGTTCCAGCTGCTCGGTTATGGACAGGCCCCGCCGGTGGGCCCCGGTCCCCGAACCGTACGGGTTGCAGTAGATGCACCCGCCGGTTGCGATGGTTCCGTCCCGGTTGGGACAGGTGAAACCGGCGTCGATGGTCAGCTTGTGAACCCGCTGGCCGAAAAGACCGCGCAGGTAAGTGTTCAGATCGGTATACCGAAGGGCCATGGCCGCTTTTCCTTTGCCTTGGACAGATTTTGGTTCTATATATACAGCTTCGGGCCGGGAAGTAAACAGTAGCCCCGGAATCGGGCGTACAACCCCGGGCCGCAGTCCTTCGGCCGGACTATACGGGGTATAAATGGCGGGATATCCTGAAAGATACGACGTGATCGTGGTGGGCGCCGGGCATGCCGGCTGCGAGGCCGCCCTGGCGGCGGCCCGCATGGGCTGCCGGGTGATGCTGGCGGCCATCGACTGGGACAAGGTGGCGGCAATGCCATGCAGTCCTTCCATCGGCGGCATGGCCAAGGGCCAGCTGGTGCGCGAGATCGACGCCCTGGGCGGTGAGATGGCCAGGGCGGCCGACCAAAGCGCCATCCAGTACAAGGTGCTCAACACCAAGAAAGGGCCGGCGGTTCAGTCGTCCCGCACCCAGAACGACAAGAACCGCTATCACCGGGCCATGAAGGCCGTCGTTGAAAGACAGGCCGGACTGGACTGCCGCCAGGCCATGATCGAAAAGCTGGAGGTGGAAGACGGCCGGGTCGTCGGAGTCCGGGACCATACCGGTTACGGTTACCGGGGCCGCTGCGTGATCCTGGCCACCGGCACCTTTCTTTCGGGCCTGATCCATATCGGGTTCACGTCTTTCAGGGCCGGGCGGGCAGGAGAGTTTGCCAGTTACGGGCTGGCAGAGGACCTGCGCAGGCTGGGCTTCGAGCTGGGACGGATGAAGACCGGCACCCCGCCGCGTCTGAAACGCAGCAGCATCGATTTTTCACGCTTCACACCCCAGCCGGTGGATGAAAACCCGCGCCCCTTTTCTTTTTTCAGCGACAAGATCAGCCTGCCCCAGGTGCCCAGCTACATCGGCCGCACCAACCGGCGGGTCCACGCCATCGTCCGGCGCAACCTGGAACGTTCGGCCCTCTACGGCGGTATCATCAAGGGAGTGCCGGCCAGGTACTGCCCTTCTTTCGAAGACAAGATCGTGCGCTTTGCCGGCCGCGAGCATCACCAGATCATCCTGGAGCCCGAAGGGCTGGACACCGAGGAAATCTACGCCAGCGGCCTGGGAAATTCCCTGCCCATGGAGATCCAGCTGGAGATGGTGCGGGCCGTGGAAGGGCTGGAAGAGGCCCGGATCATCAGGCCGGCCTATGCCATCGAGTACGACTACGTCGATCCGGTTCAGCTAAAGCCGACTCTGGAGACCAAGAAAGTGGCCGGCCTGTACCTGGCCGGACAGATCAACGGCACTTCCGGCTACGAGGAGGCCGCCGCCCAGGGGCTGTGGGCCGGGATAAACGCCGCCTGCCGTGTCCAGGGCCGGCCGCCGTTCCTTCTTGACCGGTCCCAGGCTTACATGGCGGTGATGATCGACGACCTGGTTACAAAAGGCACCCGGGAGCCGTACCGCATGTTCACCAGCCGGGCCGAGTACCGCCTCATGCTGCGCGAAGACAATGCCGATCTTCGATTGATGGAAATCGGCAGCCGGCTGGGGCTGATCCCGGAAGATGCGGCCCGGGAGGCGGCCGGCCGCAGACAGCAGATCGCGGCCGAGATCAAACGGCTCAAAAAGACGGTGGTAAAGCCCACGGCCGGGGTCAACGACTACCTGGCCCGCAAGGGGACTTCCGTGCTTACCGGCGGCGTGCCGGCCGACCGCCTGCTCAAGCGCGCCCAGCTGGACTACGACGTTGTGCGCAGGTTTGCGCCGGCCGAAGATCCGGTCCCGGCATCGGTGGCCCGGCAGGTGGAAATCGAAATAAAGTATGAAGGCTATATCCGGCGCCAGCTGGCGGAGATAGAGCGTTTCAGGTCCCTCGAACAGGTCCGCATTCCGGCGGACATGGATTACCGTTCCATCAGCGGTCTGTCCAACGAACTGAAAGAGAAGCTGGAGCAGGTCCGGCCCCGGAGCCTGGGACAGGCCTCCAGGATTTCCGGTATGACTCCGGCCGCCATCTCGGTTCTCATGGTCTACCTGCGGGCAGGGAGCAGGCAATGATCAGGCTGCAGCTTGAAAAATTCAGGATCCCGCTTCTGGAACCGCTCGATCTGGCAGTTGCCGCCGGCCGGTGGATAGGCCTGCGGGGACCCTCGGGCTCGGGCAAGACCATGTTGCTGCGGGCCATCGCCGACCTGGATCCCCATGGGGGCAGGGCGTCCCTGGACGGAACCGCTTGCGATCAGATCCAGCCTCCCCTGTGGAGGCGGCAGGTGGCCTATCTGGCCGCCGAAAGCGCCTGGTGGTTCGACCGGGTGGGGCCCCACCTGGAAGAAGTTCCCCGCAAGTGGCTGGAAGTTCTCGGGTTCGGCCCGGAGGTCATGGACTGGCCGGTCCGCAGGCTGTCATCCGGTGAACGTCAGCGCCTGGCCCTGCTGCGGATGCTTGCCAACCGTCCCAAGGTTTTACTTCTCGACGAGCCGACGGCGAACCTGGACCGCGATTCTATGGAGGCTGTCGAAAGGCTGCTGGCCGATTACGGGCAGCGCCGCCGGCCCGCGGTCATCTGGGTCGGCCACGACCCGGAGCAACTTGGAAGGGTCTGCAGTAGCGTCTACGCGATTTCGGGAGGCCGGCTGGTGGAGGCGGCCTGAAGGAAGCAATGGCACAATGACCATCATATCCCTCAGCGCTTTTGACCTTGGCCTGGCGGCAGGCCTGATCGTCCTGCTGGCCGTAATCTCGATCGTCATGCGCCTGGGCCTGGAAAGGCAGCTTCTTGTCGCCGCCCTGCGGACCACGGTCCAGTTGCTGCTGATCGGGATTGTGCTCAAGGCCCTTTTTGCCGCCGCCGGTGCCGGCTGGATCGCCCTTATGGCCCTGGTGATGCTGGCCGCTGCCGGCAGGGAGGTTTCCGCCCGCCAGCAGCGGCGCTTTTCCGGCTGGTGGCGGGCAGGTATCGGCACGGTCGCCATGTTGATTTCTTCCTATACGGTCACCATATTCGCCCTGGTGGTGGTGATCGGGGCCGATCCGTGGTACCGTCCTCAATACGCGGTGCCCCTGCTGGGCATGCTCCTTGGCAACACCATGAACGGGATTGCCATCGGGCTGGACAGGCTTACCTCGGCGGCCGTTGATCAAAGAGCGGTCATCGAAACCCGGCTGGCCCTGGGGCAGTCCTGGCGCCAGGCGGTGGAAGACGTGAGCCGGGCCAGCATCCGCAGCGGGCTGATTCCGATCATAAATTCCATGATGGTGGCCGGGCTGGTGAGCCTGCCGGGTATGATGACCGGCCAGATCCTGGGCGGAAATCCGCCCATGGAAGCCGTAAAGTACCAGATCCTGATCATGTTTTTGATCGCCGGCGGTACCGGGCTGGGCACCATGGCCGCTGTCTGGATGGGCGCCCGCAGGCTTTTCGACCACCGCCAGCGCCTGCGGATAGACCGGCTGGAGACCCGTTGATGTCGGCAACTGTTGCTTGACAGCCGGTCCGGGATAGCTTATTTTCACTTCGGAATAAATTTTGCATAATGCGCAAGGTGCGTAGTTCAGCATATCATACGAAGATTTATCGGGGGTAAAATATATGGCTGGAACCGATTATTATAAAATTTTGGGTGTGGACCGCAAAGCTTCGGAAAGTGAAATCAAGAAGGCCTATCGCAAACTGGCGATGAAGTATCACCCTGACCACACCAAGGGTGACAAGCAGGCCGAGGAGAAATTCAAGAAGATCAGCGAGGCTTACGCCGTCCTGAGCGACAAGGAAAAGCGCAAGCAGTACGATACCTACGGAGAGGCCGGCTTCCATGAGAAGTTTTCCCAGGAAGATATATTCAAGGACTTCGATTTCAGTCAGATCCTGCGCGAATTCGGCCTGGGTTCGGCGTTTTCCGGAAGAAGCGGAAGGGGCGGAAGGGTACGGTTCTCCTTCGGTGGCACTCCCTTCGATTCGTCTTACACTTCCCGCGAAAGCGGGGCAGAGCATCTTAAAGGGGCCGATCTGGTCTACGAACTGCCGCTTACCCTGGAAGAGGTGGCCAGCGGCACCACCCGTACCGTCACGCTTCAGCACCAGGGGCGGACCGAGAACGTGGTGGTCAAGATACCCAAGGGGATGATCGAAGGCAAGAAGCTGCGCCTGGCCGGCAAGGGAGAGCCCAGCCCTTACGGAGGCCCGCCCGGAGATCTCTACATCCGTTCCAAATTACTTCCCCATCCGGTATTCAAGGTGGACGGATACGATCTGACAGTAAACCGTAACATCAAGCTGACGGAGGCACTGCTGGGCACCCAGATTTCCGTTCCCACCATAGATGGTGGCCAGTTGAAACTGAAGATACCGCCGGGAACGAAGCACAAAACCAAGATGCGGCTTGCCGGCCGCGGGCTGCCGCGCATGAAAGGCGGCGGCCGAGGGGATCTTTATGTCGTCATCCATGTGGATATGCCCCGCAGCCTGAACGACAAACAGAAGGAGCTGGTCCGCCAACTGGCGGCAACAGGTCTGTAACAAATTAACTTTATTGACAACTAGCCTGTCTTAAGGTAGCTATTTTGTTAGTTGCTCTCAATTTCGCGGTAGAAGATTGGCCGGTGACCGCCAGCTGCGGGCCGATGCCCCCGCTGGCCGCCGGTATTGACTACGGATAGATGCAGGCCGACCGTCCATGGTCGTGTGCTTGAAATATGCCCGAACTTATTCCTATTCTCAAAAGGGATGAAATCGCCATCAAAGTCGCGGCCATGGCCAAGGCCATATCCAGGGACTATAAGGGCCGACGGCTGGTGCTGATCGGCGTGCTGAAAGGCGCTTTCATTTTCCTGTCCGATCTTGCCAGACATCTTGAGCTTGACGACGTCAAAATTGATTTTCTACGGGCCGCAAGTTACGGTGAAGGAACCAGGTCTTCGGAAAACATTCATTTGATAAAGGATATCGATACCGATATCAGGGACAAAGACGTCCTGATCGTTGAAGATATTCTCGACACGGGGCTGACCATGGCGTTTTTGATCGAGCACCTCAAAGCCCATAGCCCCAAGAGCATCAGGACTTGTGCCTTTATCGACAAACCTGAACGCCGGAAAATTCCGATTGAGGCCGATTACGTCGGTCACAGGGTTAAAGAAGGATTCCTGGTCGGTTACGGACTCGATTTTGCGGAAGACTACAGGAACCTTCCTGACATATATCATCTGAAAATCGATTGAACGAAGGTGCGCCATGATTATTACCTGCCAAGAGTGCAATACCAGCTTCAGGCTGGATGAAAACCTTATCAAGCCGGAAGGTTCCAAGGTGCGTTGTTCAAGGTGCAGGCATGTCTTTACCGCCTATCCTCCTTCTCCGGCCACGGAGGCCCGGGCTCCGGAGCCGGTACCGGAAGCACCTGAAGCAGAGGAGGAAAGTCGACAGGAAGCGGAAGCAGGCGGTATAGATCTGGCCGAGCTGGATGCCATCTTCGGGGGTGAAATGGCCGCAGCAGGCGACAGCCGGCCAAGTCCGGAAGAGCCCGAAGAGGCTGCCGGCGAAGATCTCGACGGGATGCCGACCAGTGAACTGGAAGAACCGGAGGATCTGGATCTGGATTTCGATATGGAACTGGAGCCTGATGGGGCCACGGTCGATGAAGATACCACCCGGATAGATGATCTCGACCTGGATCTGGATTTCGATCTGGAAGATGAAGATCTGGAAGATGAAGATCTGGATCTGGAAGAAAGCGCGGGTGCCGGCGGGCCCCGGGCAAAACAGGAAGCGGCCGAAGATCCGGACCTGGCTGACGATCTTGATATCAAGGACGAGCTGGAGCTTGAACTGGATTCTGAAGATGTGGCCGAAGCCGGTGCAGACAAAGCCGAGCCGGAGCTGGAACTGGACCTGGATGCGGAAGACGAACCCGGTGGCGAGGCCCAAGAACCTGAGCTGGAGCTGGACCTGGAGCCGGAGCAAAGCACTGCCGGGGCGGGAGAACTCAGCCCGGAATCATCAGATGAAAAAATCGAAGACCTGGCTCTGGAGCTTGAGTCAGATCAGGAGACCGGCGGGGAAGATGCCGGAGCGGAGCTTGATTTTTCCGATATTGAAACAGTATTCGAGGATGACACCGACCAGGATGATGATCTGAAGCTGGAGATCGATGAAGAAAAAGAAGAACAAGAGCTTGAACTCGAGCTTGAATCCGCCTCAAAAGAGCCGCAGCCTGTTGAAGAGCTGGAGGATCTTGAGTTTCAGCTCGATTCGGAATTCGATGAGAAAGACCTGGAGGAGGCCGGCGGTCCGGCGGATCAGGATGCCGAAGAGGAGCTCGACCTGACCGACATCGAGCAGATGCTCGAACAGGGGCCTTCGGCTGATGGTGCCGGCAACGGCGATGAGCAGCAAGAAAGCCGGGCAGACGATTTGGTGATCCAGGATGAGCTCGACCTGGAGGAACTGGAACAGGCCATAGAAGAGGCGGACCAGGAAGGAGATGAAAAAGGAGCAGATCAGGAACTTGAGCTCGACCTGCCTGACAGTGTGGAATCCGAACCGGCGGGCGGCGATGATGATCTTGATCTCGAGCTTGACATTTCCGAGATTGAGCAGCCGGTGGAAGATGATGTTTCCCGTTCTGCTTCTGTCACCATGGACACGGGTGACATCGAGCTGCAGTTCGAAATAGAAGACGGGCAGCCGTCCGAAGATGAGGAGCGGCCTGTTCCCATGGAGCTGGAAGAGATAACCCAGACCGTCCAGGTTGATGAAGAGGCGGCCGACCTTGCTCCTGACAAAGCCGAAAAAAAGCCGGCGGCACCGGCTCCCGGGCCGGCTCCCGCGCCCGCCAAAAAGGGCGTCAGCAAAACCCTGGTTTTCCTTCTGGTCATAGTCGTCCTGGGAGGGATCGGCTACGGACTGTACTACGCCGTCACAAAGATGGGAGTGCAGATTCCCTACCTGAGCGATTACCTGAAACCCCAGCCCCAGGATCCTTACGGCACCTTGCACCTGTCGACCTTCGATATCGCCAGCAAGTTCATGGAAAATCAGAACGACGGCCGGCTTTTCGTCATAACCGGTAAGGTGCGCAATGGATATGATCATCCCCGGGCCATGATAAGGGTCAGGGGCAATCTTTTCACAACCGGTAAAAAGCTGGTAAAGACCGAATATGCCTATTGCGGGGTGGTCTTATCTGATTCGGACCTGGTTCAGAAGCCTTTTGCCGAGATAAAGCAGTTGCTCAACCAGCGTCCCAGCGGTGAGCAGGCCGGAGGAGGTCTGCAGCCGGGTCAGGCTGTCCAGTTCATGGTCGTTTTTGCAAATCTGCCCGAAAACCTGGAGGAGTTCACCATAGAACTTGTGGGCTCCGCGCCGGCGGGCCAATAATGCCGGTCTGTGTAAATCGGTTGTTTATTTCGGCTTGACACCCGGGGGTGTGAGCTGCTAAAGACCGTCTGTCATTCGGGGCCGCCTGCGGCCTCAAAACGGCGATGTAGCTCAGCTGGTTAGAGCATGCGGCTCATATCCGCAGTGTCCGGGGTTCAAGTCCCTGCATCGCCACCAAAAAAACAATCCGGCCACAGCCGGTAAAATCTTAAACCCCAAGTCCTGCCAAGGACTTTGGGGTTTTTCTTTCCGGCGCGGAGCCGCATGCCGCCTGCCTTTGGAAGGGCTTGCTCAGCCAAGCCGTCCGCACTCATACCGATCAGGCTTTCGGCCTTGTTACCGGCGGTCCAGCTCGTGAACGATTTCTTCCAGGCAGGAGCCTTCGGCAATCGCCTTGATGGGGGTGTCGAATTCGACTGCAAATCCCCCCGGTTCCGTCCGCACCACCCGGCCGGTCACTTTGACCGGGTGGTCGAAATCGAACAGGGGAAATGTAAGGGTGATGGGCTGGCCGCCGGCAATGGTCCGTTTGGTGCGGATCGCCAGGCCGCCGGCACTGATGTTTTTGATGATGTCCCGGAACTCGCCTTCTTTCACCTTGTAACGGGCGATAATGAAAGATGCCCGCCGGAGCCGGTTGCGCCTGTCTGTCGTTTTCTTTTGACTCATGTAATCAATGCCCTGTTACTTGTATTGCGTATCCAGACAAATATAAACACGACCGGGCTGAAAACAAGCTGTCCGGCCGGCATGGACGGTCGCTGTTTACAAAACGCGGATATGAGAGAGAATATGCCGGCATCCCCGGATTTGCTCCGGCAGGAGTTTCGTTTTGCGCTTGCCAAGGCGAAAACTGGTGTAATATAGTCCTGAATTGAGCGATTTTCTGGTTTGCCTTAAAATGCGGGGCGACGGAGGCAAGGCTGGTTGGCGGCAAAGACGTATTTTCCTGGGGTGCCGGCAACGAACATCCAGCCGGAAATTGAAACCCTCGGTTCAGGACAGCTGAAGGGCAAAGACAACAGCGGTTGCCAAAAACAACCGGTTAATATCAATGTTTACGGATTTTGTTTCCGCCACCGGTTCGAATGATTGGTCATGATACCCGGTTTTGAAAAGATTGTCGAAGAGCGCATCAAGGCGGCCCAGCGCAAAGGAGCCTTTGACAACCTCAGGGGCGCCGGCAGGCCCCTGGTTTTCGAGGATGACAGTCATATTCCCGAAGATCTTCGGCTGGCGCACAAGATCCTGAAGAATGCCGACTGCCTGCCACCGGAGATCGAGTTGAAAAAGCAGATCTGCCAGACGGAAGATCTGCTTGCCGGCATGGAGGACACTCAGCAGCGCTATCGGGTGATGAAAAAGCTCAACTACCTGATCATGAAGTACAACACCCTGCGCAGGGGTGACTCCCGCTTCGACATTCCCCAGCGGTACATGGGGCCGTTGACCGACAAGCTGGCGCCGGGCAAATGAGGTCCGGCGCGGTTCAAAAATAATCAGGGCATGCTTTTTTCCAGGAAAAAACAGAGCGAAGGCCTTTTCAAGAGCGTGGTTATGGCTTATTCGATCCTGGGCTTCCACGTTTTGCTGCTGGGGGCCATCGTGCTGCTGGTTATATTTTTCCGGGGTCTGGTCTCCTACATGTTCTGGATATTTCTGGCCGTCGTGGCCGCTGCCGGGATAACGGGCTACCTGTTTTACCGCCGGTTCAAAAAGCGCGGCCGGGCATTGAAGCAGATGCTCGACGATCCGGTCTTTGCCGGCCGCTCGGTGGAGATAAGCTTTCTTGGTGGTTTTGCTTCCGTCAGACTGGGCCGGAGCCCGTCGCCGGAAGGAAGCCTGCCGGGGCCCGAGGGCCATGTAAAGCGCCTGGAAGACAGCGAGTCGGCACGGATTCGCCAGCTCGAGGGCCTTGCCCGCCTGCTGGAGGAAAAAATCATTACCGACCAGGAATTTCAAAAGGCCAAGCGCCGATTATTGCAGCCGGACTGAAAGCGCCGGCCCGTTCACCCAGCCGGAGACCTGAATGAAGAAAAAGACTATAGCCCTGCTGGCAGGCGGAGTCTCCTCGGAAAGGGAGGTGTCGCTCAACAGCGGGCAGCAGGTATACGAAGCCCTGGACAAATCCAGGTACGATGTGATCCGCTATGATCCCAAGTACGACCTTGCCCGCCTGGTGGCCGATGCTTCCCGCATAGACGCGGCCCTGGTGATTCTTCACGGTCCCCATGGTGAAGACGGTACCATCCAGGGCCTGCTGGAACTGCTGGATATTCCCTACCAGGGCAGCGGGGTGCTTGGAAGCGCCCTGGCCATGAACAAGCTTGCCGCCAAGCAGATGTACAGCCGGCATGGCATACCCACCCCCGGCTACATTGCCCTGAGTCCCGGCAAACCTGTCGGCCCCGACGAAATAGTCGCCCGGCTCGGCCTGCCGGCGGTGGTGAAACCCGTCCTTGCCGGATCGAGCATCGGCATGTCCCTTGTGAAGCAGGCAGAAGAAATGGAACAGGCCCTGGACAAGGCTTTTTCTTTCGACAGCAATGTCCTGGTGGAGGCTTACATCCAGGGAACCGAGATAACCTGCGGTGTTTTGGGAAACCGTGACCTGGAGGCCCTGCCGCCGATTGAAATCATCCCGGCCGCCGCCCATGCCTTTTTCGACTACGAAGCCAAGTATACTGCCGGTGCGACCGAAGAGATCTGCCCGGCCAGACTGGATCAGGAACTGACCGGCAGGGTCCAGGAACTGGCCCGCCGCGCCCACCGGGCCCTTTTCTGTCGCGGCTACAGCCGGACCGACATGATCCTTTGCCAGGGCGAGTTTTACGTGCTTGAGACCAATACAATCCCCGGAATGACCCCAACCAGCCTGTTTCCCCAGGCCGCCCGGGCAGCAGGGATCTCTTTTTCCCGCCTGCTCGATCGCCTGATCGAATTGGGGATCGAGGCTCATGGAGATCGCTGAAGCCGATGCTTTATCATGGTTTCCGGGAGCTGATGGCCGCATACGACAACCTGGAGGCCGGCGACCGGTTCGTGGGACGGGTTCCTTCCAATGCCCTGAAGACATCTGTTTTGCTGGACTTGACGGCCAAGGGAGTCGTCTGTCTTCCAAGTGCCAGGTCCCAGATGCTTTCAGGTTCGAAAGTGGCCCAGGCCATGTTTCTGGGCAAGTGGATGCTTCCCCATACCAGGGCGATTCTGGGCCGGCGTGATCTTCTCAAGGCCATGATCGATTACCACCGGGCCGGTATCGGCAAGGTGGTCACAAAGGAGGATTGCCGTCACTGCGGGCACGGCCTGCGGATTTGGCCCGGTCTGGAGGACGCTTACAACGTTCTTGGCTTCGACCGGGGCCAGGGACCTTTCGTTTTGCAACCTTACCGGGACGATTTCATCGATGTCCGGGTGATCTGGGTGGACCCTTACATCGAGGCGTACCGGCGCCGCAATGAGGCCAACTTCAGAAAGAATCTGTCGCTTGGCGGCGCCAGCAGCCCTTACCGGTTGAGTGCGGCCCAGGCGGACTTTTGCCGGAAGATCGTTGAAGGCGCCGGCTTTCCATATGCTCATATAGATCTGATGATCGCCGGGGGCGGGGCGGAAATCTACCTGTCGGAAATCGCCCTCAACGGGGGTATCAGAGGGGCCCGGATCGATCGCAAACGCCTGGAGGAGATGAAGCAACTGAAGATAGAGCGATTGCTGGAAGAGTAGCCGGTCATCCCCTTTGGAGAATTGGTTTACTCTGCCATGGGTTTTTATCTTTACCTGAAGGAGGAGGATGAAATGAAGGTATTGGTGGTCGGAGGAGGGGGCCGCGAGCATGCGCTGGTTTGGAAGATTTCCCAAAGCCCGCGGGTCAAGGAGATTTATTGTGCTCCCGGCAATGCCGGCATCGAGTCTCTGGCTACCTGCGTGCCGATCGATGCCGAAGACGTGGACCGGTTGCTGGCCTTTGCCCGTGAAAAGGGAATCGACCTGACTGTGGTGGGGCCCGAAGGGCCTCTTGCGGCCGGCATAGTCGATCGGTTTGAAAAGGCAGGACTCAGGATCTTCGGGGCCGGCAAAAAGGCGGCCGAGCTGGAAAGCAGCAAGTCCTTTGCCAAGCGGATCATGAACAAGTACGGAGTGCCCACCGCGGCGGGCAAAACTTTCACCAGGTACGACCAGGCCGTGGCCTATGTGAAGAAGATCGGGGCGCCCGTCGTGGTGAAGGCCGACGGCCTGGCCGCCGGCAAGGGCGTCATCGTCTGCGGCACGGTCAAGCAGGCCCTGGCCGCCCTTAAACGGATCATGGTGGACAAGCAGTTCGGCCCTGCCGGGAACAAGGCCGTGGTGGAAGAGTGTCTGGTGGGCGAGGAAGCTTCCTTTATCGCCCTGACCGACGGCAAGACCGTGCTGCCCCTTCCTTCTTCCCAGGACCACAAGCCGGTCTTCGACGATGATAAGGGCCCCAACACCGGCGGTATGGGGGCCTATTCGCCGGCGCCGGTGGTGGACAGGTACCTGCATGAAAAGATCATGCAGCAGGTCATGATTCCCACCGTGCGGGGCATGGCTGCCGAGGGCCGGCCTTACAAGGGGGTTTTGTATGCCGGCCTGATGATCGTGCGGGACAAGATCAAGGTGCTGGAGTTCAACTGCCGCTTCGGCGATCCGGAAGCCCAGCCCCTCTTGATGCGGGTCAAAAACGACATCGTGCCGGTCCTGGAGGCCACCATCGACGGCACCCTGGATCGGCAGCGCCTGGAAATCGACCGGCGGGCCACCGTCTGCGTGGTCATGGCCTCCGGCGGGTATCCCGGCAAATACAGGAAGGGCGCTGTCATCCACGGGCTGGACAAAGCCGGGCGCATGAAGGATGTTATGGTCTTTCATGCCGGGACGGCGCGCCAGAACGGCAAGATCGTCACCAGCGGCGGCCGGGTCCTGGGGGTGACCGCCCTGGGCGACAGTGTCGAGAAAGCCATTGACAGGGCTTACAAGGCCGTTGAGCTGATTTCCTGGAAAGACGTCCATTACCGCAAGGATATCGGCCGCAAGGCCCTGGTGCGCCTGAGCACGCCCCCCCAAGTGCTTATCGTCATGGGTTCTGATTCCGACCTGCCGGTCATGGATGCGGCCGGTGCCACCCTGCGCAAGTTCGGAGTCCCGTTCCGGATGACGGTTGCCTCGGCCCACCGGAGCCCGCAACGGGCAGCGGACATGGCGTCCAAGGCGGCCGGCAGCGGTATCAAGGTAATCATCGCCGGCGCCGGCCATGCCGCCCACCTGGCCGGGGTTCTGGCGGCCCATACGAGTCTGCCGGTAATCGGGGTTCCCATCGACTCTTCCTGTCTCCAGGGAATGGACGCCCTGCTGGCCACGGTTCAGATGCCGCCGGGCATTCCGGTGGCCACGGTTTCCATCGGCAAGCCGGGAGCCAAGAATGCCGCCATCCTGGCCGTCCAGATTCTGGCCCAGGCCGACCCCCGGCTGGGTCAGCTGCTGTCAGAATACAAGGAGGAATTGAAGTCCGGGGTGGAAAAGAAGGCCCTTGCGGTTGAACGGCGCGACATATAGACTGCGGATCGATCCTGTCTGCCCGGAGGTTGCCCTGCTGCGGCAGGTTGCCGGTATTATCGCCTCCGGAGGTGCGGCGGTGGTGCCTACGAGCGGCGTTTACGGGCTTGCCGCCGATGCCCTGAGTCCGGTCGCGGTGGAGAGAATTTTTTCGCTCAAGATGAGGCCGAAGTCCAAGCCGCTTTCAGTCCTGGCCGGCAGCATGGAGCAGGTCGAGCAGGTGGCCGGCCGCCTGGACTCCCTGACACGGGCCCTGATGGACGAGTTGTGGCCGGGCGGAGTTACTTTCGTCGTTCCGGCCGCAGACCGTGTGCCGCCGGCCTTGCTGGCCGGAGGCACCACTGTCGGTGTCAGGCTGGTGTCCCACCCGGTGACGGCGGCTCTTTTGCAGTTTATGGACAGGCCGGTAACCGGGACGAGCGCCAATGTTTCCGGCCGGCCGGCCGTGTCCAGAATCCGTGACCTGGACCAGGATCTGGCTTCCGAAGTGGATATCATTCTCGATTCCGGGCCTCTGGCTGCGGCGCGGCCGTCCACCGTCGTTGCCGTGGAAGAGGGGAAGGTCAGGATTATCAGGCCCGGCCGGGTGCCGGCTGCAAGGATCATCGAAGCTGCCCGGCGCCTGGGTAAACCCGGTTGACAAGCCATGGTGATTTGACTATAAACCCGCCATTGCCGCCGGAGTGGTGAAACTGGTAAACGCAGCGGACTCAAAATCCGCCGGGCTTTACGCCCTTGAGAGTTCGAGTCTCTCCTCCGGCACCAGCAGAATATCGAGGGAGCCATGCCTTACAATGCAGAAGGCAGGCTCCTTTTTTTGTCAGCCCGGGTCAAGAAGCGAGAAGTAAAAGGTTGGAGGCTGGAAGGGACGGGCGGCAGCGGCTCAGGCCGGTCTCGGCTTTGCGGGCATGGTCCGGGCCGGAGCAAGACGGGTCTCGTCCGGCCGCCAGCCGTCCAGGATGACGACCTTGGCCGGCGGAAGGCTGTTGAAACCGGTGGCCGAAGCGATGGTATAGGCACCCATCTGGCGGCCCAGAACGATATCGCCAATATGAAGTTCCGGCAACATGACGTTTTCGGCGATCACATCGATGCTGTCGCAGGTCGGGCCTGCCAGGACGCCGGGATACCGCCTGCCGGTGGCTGAAAATACCGCCAGCGGGTAGCGGGCGTGGTCGAATACCTGGCCGCTGAAAAGACCGTAGATTCCGTCATCCAGGTAATACCAGAACCGGCCTTCCCGCCAGGCCTTGCCGATGACGCTCACCAGGGCCGTCCCGGCCGGTGCCACCAGGAAGCGGCCCGGCTCGGCAGCCACGGTTACGTGGAGCGGCAGCTGCTTCAGGGTCTGCGTTATGGGCGCGGTGAAGGTTTCGATGGATGGGACCTGGCGGTCGTAGCCGACCGGAAACCCGCCGCCGATATCCAGCAGACTCATGGGGGCGGCTCCCAGGTCATGGGTCTGGCGGATTATCTGGTTGCAGACGTTGACGGCGTGGACATGCATGTCCGGTGTCCGGCACTGGGAACCGACGTGAAAAGACAGGCCCTTGATGTGAATGCCCAGCCTGGCGGCAAGCCGTATCAGTTCCGGGGCGTCTTCCGGCGGGCACCCGAATTTGCGGGAAAGGTCCACCACCGCGTCGTCGCTTCTGAAACTCAGCCGCAGCATCAGGCCGATCCGGTGCTTGTAGGGGATGAACTTGAGCAGCTCTTCGGTGTTGTCGATGACGAAGGTGGTGCAGCCAAAACGCAGGGCCTGCCGGATGTCCCGGTCTCTTTTGATGGGATGGGTATGAATGGTGGATCTGGGGTTTATGCGCACCTGGCGCAGCAATTCGAGCTCGCCGCTGCTGGCTATTTCAAAGCCCGCTCCCAGGCCGGCCAGGACGCTTATCACCTGCCGATGAGGCAGGGCCTTGATGGCATAGTATAACTTAACTCCGGGCAGGGCGGCTTTAAGGGCCAGGTACTGATGGCGGATCTTCTGGCTGTCTACCAGCAGGACGGGAGTGCCGTGGATCCGGGCCAGATCCCGAAAGTAGTTTCCCCTGCCGGGGTGGATAGCCTCAACACGCCGCATTGCATGCCTTTCCGATCGCTTCGAGCAGGTAGCGGGGCAGGGCGAATGCCGCCCGGTGAATTTCCGGCGTATAATACCGGGTTTCGATTCCGCTTTGCAAGTATCGCCGGCCGATTTCGGCCCGTGTCAGCCTGCGCAGCTGCGGATCGTCACTGGCCCAGCCAAAAACCATGATTCCGCCCACGTATGTGGGAACGGCGGCCGAGTAAAAATGCCAGTCGGTATAGATTGAGCGGAAACGGCGCGCCGTGGCCGCCGCCTCTTCCAGCTGCATGAAACAGACTCCGTTCTGGGTCGCCAGAACCCCGCCGGGCAGCAGGCGGCCGTGGCAGGCCCGGTAGAATCTTTCGCCGAACAGGGATTCTCCGGGGCCGATGGGATCGGTCGAATCGGTGATGATGACGTCGAACTTGGCATCGGTGCGGGTCACGTATTCCAGTCCGTCTTCGATCACCAGTTCCAGGCGTGGATCGTCGAAAGCCCCTGCGCTGTGGCCGGGCAGGTATTTGCGGCATACATCGATCACACCGGAGTCGATTTCGACCATGACGATTTCGTCTACCTGCCTGTGCTTGGCGACTTCGCGCAGGGCGGCGCCGTCTCCGCCGCCGATTATGAGGACCCGCCCCGCCCCGCCGTGGGCAATCAGGGGGACGTGGACCAGCATTTCGTGGTAGATGAACTCGTCTTTTTCCGTTGTCTGAATTACTCCGTCCAGGGCCATGACACGGCCGAAGGCCGCATTGTGAAAGATTACCAGGTGCTGGTGGTCGGTCTTGTCTTCATACAGCAGCTCGTCGACCCGGAATTCCTGGCCGTAACTGTCGTAGAGGGTTTCGGCGAACCTGTTCATGGCAGCATCCCCTGGAAATGGCGGTTTCGCCTTTTAAGGCGATTTGAGCAGAGGCCAATAGCCGACTTTCGGAAAAGAGTCAAGGATGATTGAAGTTTGCCGGCCTGTTCCGGCGATGAAGGACTTCGGTCTAGGAGGTTGCAAGCAGCCCTGTTTCCTAGTAGATACAGAATGGATGTTCCATAAACCAACCGGGATCACCGGCGGTTTCGAATTTAAAACCGGCGTTGGACAGGAGGTCTGCCATGGGCGAACGCATCAAACAGTATCTGATCTATGCCCTGATCATCGCTTTGGGTTACTTTGTCATGAGTTATCACTTCATATATTACGGGCGCTCTTTCAAACTGCTCAAAAAAGGCGAGCTGACGCTCAACTATACGTTCTACAGCCTGGACAACAAGAGCCCCGAGAAGGTCATGAAAGTCGATGAACTCCGCAGAGACGGTATCGGCCAGCTGATGCTGGACATGGGCCTGGTGAGCGAGGAAAAGCTGGAGGAACTCGAAGAAGCCTACGGCGACCGGTAAACCGCCTTCCTCGCCCCGGAAGACGGCCGGGATATTGCGGTTAAGGGTTTGCCGGTCCCGTTCATGCCGTGCTGCCGGGCCGGCCGGCCGTCTTTTCGTCATAGACCGAGGCCAGCAAAAGGGTGGCAAACGGCGTGGTGACGAAAGTGCCGATAAAGACGGAGCTGCCGATGGCGGAAATACCGAGAAAAAGCACGACCAGAACCAGGTGGTCTATGATGTCTCCGGAAGTGGCCATGGCCCAGCTCCGGCGGACGGCCTCGGCAAGCGGCAGGCCTTTGTCGCACATCAGGGGAATCACGTAGATGAACGCGAAGGTTATCCCGCAGGCTATCAATATCCCGAAGGGGAGGAAAATGGCGTAGCCTATCATGCAGAGAATCAGGACGGCGAAAGCAAAAGCCAGCAGCGGTAAAAACAGGCGCATCTGAGAAAATATGTCCTGCAGGGACGGCTCGCGGCCTTGACGCACCAGGCGCAGGATCGAATGGAAGTATCCGGCAGTCAATACCGGTGCCAGAATTCCCAGGGAAAGGGCGCTGACAACCATCATGGCCAGGGTCATGAAGATCAGAATCAGGAGGTGATTTACCAGCAATCGCCAAGAAGTTTCCAGGTGTCTGCGGAAGTTCATTCGAGATGCTCCTTGTTTTCAGCCCAGCGGAAGCATGTTGTCTGCTATCCGGCTGGATGTCTTTTTCAGATTGAGGCTCAACAAGCGGGCCAGACCCTTGAGTATGTTCACACCGATTTCGTTGTGTTCGTCCATCAGGCGCTGAAAGGCGTCGCGATACAACAATATCAGGCGGCTGCTCTGACGGGCCACCACGGTGGCCGAGCGGGGAAAGTTGTCGATGATCGACATTTCTCCGATTGAACGGCCCCTTTCCAGGGTGGTTATGGGACGGTAGATGTCCGGACTGCTTTTTTTCATCACGTTGAGGGCGCCGTTTTCGATGAAGCATACATAGTCGGCCCGGTCCCACTGATTGAAAAGGGTTTGTCCGGCGTCAAGCTCGACCACGTTCATATAGTCTGCCAGGATGTCGACTTCCCGGCGGTCGAGACCGTGAAAAAGCGGCAGATCACTGATAAAGTCACACAATGATTTGTGATCGAATTTTGTTTTCACTTTGTCAGAGGCGCTGCTTGGAGTATACTTAAATCAAACTGTTTCTCAATCTAACACAATCTCGCTGGGACCGAAAGGTCAATGTGACGTTATTCATATCGGCCGTACCGACAGAAATGTTTAGCCGGTACCTGTAATTGGATTGCGAACATTTTCCCGGACAGCGGTGCCGGTTTTCGGTTGCAGGGCAACCCGGTCAATGAGCCCCGTTGTGTGCTCGCGGCTGACGGCGCGGCGTCCCTGCGGTAGTCGCAGTCCCGGCGCAGATACAGGGCTGATTGCGCAATCATAATAAAATGCGGAAAGGAATCAAAGATATGGTAAAGCAGCCGGATGGAAGACGACAGGAGCGCGGGCAGGATGACCGCAGGAAAAAACGCCGTATCGGAGAACAGCTGATCGAAGAAGGAATAATAAGCGCAAACCAGCTCCAGGAGGTACTCAAACGGCAATCCCAGGTGGGGGGACATCTGGGTTCCCTGCTGATCGAAATGGGTTTTGTGGAAATAGATGACCTGCTGGAGTATCTGAGCAGCAAGTTTCAAGTTCCGGCCGTGAATCTTTTCGAAAAAAGGGTGGAGCCCGATGTTGTCGGCCTGATACCCATGGATAAACTTACAGAATATAATATCCTTCCGCTTGCGGACGACGGCCAGGTGGTAACCCTTGCCATGACCAATCCCCAGGATTTCAGCGCCATCAACGAGGTGGAGTTCCTGCTGGGCCGGAAGGTCAAACCGGTGGTCGTGCCGGCATTCATGATGCAGGTGGCGCTGGATCATCTCCGGTCGGATCCTTCGGGCCGGATCGAAGGCGAGGCACTGGCCGAACTGGTGGCTATCGAAAAAGGCGCCGATTCACCGAGGCTGGTCTCGCTTCTGAGTTATTTGGTAAAATCCAAGGCAAATGACATGCTGATCTGCGCCGGCGCTCCGCCTTCACTGAAAATGGGAAACAAACTGAAAAGACTGGCCCTGCCGGCCCTGTCGCCTGAAGATTGCGAACGTTATGCCCATGAACTTATGCCAAGACAGGGCTGGGGGATCTTCAGCCGCCAGATGGACTACGGTTTCAGCGCGGTCTACAAGGGGATAGGCCGTTTCCGGATAACCGTCTACCGTCAGCGTGGATCTGTATCCATAGCCATCAGGCCCATCCTGGACAACGTGCCTTCCCTGGAGCAGCTGAACCTGCCTGCCTGGCTGGCCGATTACGCCCTGCGGCCCACCGGGCTGATCCTCGTTTGCGGACCGGCCGGTCACGGCAAATCCACGACCCTGGCAGCCATGGTGGACATAATCAATTCGAGGCGGGGTTGTAACATCATTACCCTGGAAGACCCGGTCGAGTATCTGCATAAGCACAAAAAGAGCAATATCTGCCAGCGGGAGATCGGCAGCGATGCGCCCACGTTCGTCGACGGACTGCGCAATATTTTCCGACAGGCTCCGGACGTGATCGTAATCGGCGAGATGCGCGACCGGGAGACATGCAGGATCGCCCTTCAGGCCGCCGGCTCAGGGCATCTGGTGCTGTCGACGGCCCATGCCGACAGCGCTACGTCGGTGATAGAACGGATCATAAATATGTTTGAGCCCCACCAACAGGCTCTGATCCGGACCATGCTTTCCGAATGCCTGCTGCTTTCCCTTTCCCAGAGACTGGTTCCCAGAAAGAATGAACCGGGCAGGATACTGGCCCTGGAAAAACTGGTTAACAGCCACAGGCTGCGCAAATTCATCCGGGAGGGCAGGACCCACCAGATCCGGGCTCAGCTGCAGACCGGCAGTGAGGATTTTACTTCCATCGACATCGGGCTGGCCAATCTCTGCCGTCGGGGCCGGATAGACTTCGAAGACGGATTGCTCTTTGCCGCCGACGAGGGCTTTTACAGGGAGCTGGTGGAAGCCGGCCCCGGCTGACAAAAGCCGGAGCCGGGAAGCGATCAACCGCCCGTGTAGCGCAGGGAAGCCGCCATGAATGAAACCGCATATCTTGAACCCACGGCCGTAATCCAGAGTGATCATCCCCGGATAACCGGTTTGGTGAAAGAGCTTACCGCCGGTATTGCCGGCTCTGTCCGGAAGGCGGTTGAGTTGTTTTACTTTGTGCGCGACAGCATCTGGTACGATCCCTACCGTCCTTTCCACCGGGCTGAATTCTACCGGGCGACCCGCGTTCTGAAAGACCGGAGGGGCTATTGTGTGTCAAAAGCGGTGCTTTTGTGTGCCATGGCAAGGGCCGCAGGCATTCCGGCGCGTTTGGCTTTCGCCGATGTAAGGAATCATTTGGCAACCCGGCAGTTGCTGGAACATATGGGGACCGACCGTTTCGTATACCATGGTTACAACCAGCTCTGGCTGAACGGGCGCTGGGTGGCTGCCACGGCGACCTTCAACAGGGAATTGTGCGCCCGTCACGGGGTCGATCCGCTGGATTTCGACGGCCGGCATGATGCCGTTTTTCAGCCGTTCAACCGCGACAGACGCTGGTTCATGGAATATATTCGTTATCACGGAAGTTTCGCGGACCTGCCTCTGGACAGGATCTTGGCCGCCTGGAACGAAGCTTACGGTAAAGAAAGGGTGGCCCGCTGGATCAGGTGGCACGACGAGGCCGGAGGCGGCAGCATCAGAGATTTTTTTAAGGAAGACGTGGCAGACTGAGGGATATTATGCTGAAAATCGACATTGCCGGAGGCAAGGCACTGATCTTGAAACACCTGGTCGCCGATTACAACGGAACTCTGGCAGAAGACGGGAAATTGTTCCCGGAGGCCGTCCATCTGCTGAATGACCTTGAAGGTTCTGTCAGGCTGCACGTGATTACCGCCGACACGTTCGGTTCCGTTGAGAAAGCATTGGAGGGGGTGAACTGTGAAGTGACCGTCATTGGCCCCGGACGCCAGGACGAAGCCAAACTGGCTTACCTAAAAAGTCTGGGGCCGGAGCGCACCGTCTGTATCGGCAACGGACGCAACGATATTCTCATGATCCGGGAAGCCGCCCTGGGAATTGCCGTCATGTCCCGTGAAGGTGTGGCCGGCGGGTTGTTTCAGACCGCCGATGTGGTCTGCCGCACCATTGTGGACGCCCTGGAACTTTTGCGTAATCCGTTACGCCTGAAGGCCACCTTGCGCTGTTGATCCAAAGGGCCTGATTGACGACTGAAGCCAGGCGTGCTAAATCGTATTGCCCGCATTCGCCTTGCCCCTGAACCACAGATGGAACCGATCGGACTTAGACCATGGATACCGGTGGCAAATACCTGATGGAAAACGACGAGGAAATTCTTCGCCTGGAGAAAAAGACCAATCCCGAGACCGTCCGCTACCAGGCCCTGTGGGCGGGGCTTAAAAGCGGGATGCGGGTTGCCGATGTCGGCTGCGGTCCCGGCAAGACAAGCAGAATTCTGCTCGACATGGTCAAACCCGGTGGCGAAGTGGTGGGTGTGGACGCTTCCGGAGCGCGTATTGACTATGCCCGGCGGACATACGCGCAACCGGGACTTTCCTTTTACCGCCAGGACGTTTTCGGTTCCCTCCGGCACCTGGGAAGTTTCGATTTCGTATGGGTGCGCTTTGTCCTTGAATATCACCGCAGCCGGGCCTTCGAGATCGTCAAGCGGCTTTCCGGTATCGTCAAGCCGGGAGGGATTCTCTGCCTGATCGATCTTGACTACAACTGCCTGAGCCATTTCGGCCTTTCCGAAAGACTGGCGCGCGCCCTGAAAGGTGTAATGCAACGGCTTGAGCAGAGTGCGGATTTCGACCCTTTCGTGGGGATAAAGCTTTACTCTTTTCTCTACGATCTGGGTTATGAAGGAATCGATGTCAGCCTGTCGCCCCATCACTTGATTTTCGGAAAACTCTCAGAGGCCGATGCTTTCAACTGGACCAAGAAGGTCCGGGTGGCGGCCCGTAACAGCGGGTACCCCTTTGACGAATATCCGGGCGGTTTCGACGAGTTTTTCGACGAGTTCAAAAGCTTTTTCCACGATCCGCGGCGCTTCACATATACGCCGGTCATATCATGCAGGGGCGTCAAACCGGCATCTGCCGCCTGATGTCAGGAAACCTTTCTTTTCGGTATCTCCGGCCGGTGCAGATCGGCATCCTTCAGATAGGTCTTGGTATAGTAACGGATGAAGGCGTCTACTATCCGCTTTTCGAAATGGATACCCCTTTCTTTCTGAAGCAGGTTGAAGGCCATTTCCAGCGGCAGCGGATCGCGGTAGTGGCGTTTGGCCGTTATGGCTTCGAAGAAATCGGCGACAGCGATTATGCGGGCTCCCAGGGGTATTTCTTCGCCTTTCAGTCCCATGGGGTATCCGCTGCCGTCGATCTTTTCATGGTGAGCCGAGGCTATTTCGGGCACCTGGCGCAGATTGCCGGTAAAATTTATCTGTTCCAGGATCTGCCGTGTTTTTTCGGCGTGGGTCTTGACGATATCGTGCTCCTGGATGGTGAGCCGGCCCGGTTTTTTGAGGATGGCATCCGGGACTCCGATCTTCCCGTAATCGTGTAACAGGGCGGCCACCCTGATGGCTTCGCAGTAATCGTTGGGCAGTCCCAGTTCGTGACTTATGCCCAGGGCGTATTCGGTTACCTTTTCGGAATGGCCGGCGGTAAGGGGGTCCCTGGCGTCTATGGTTGCCGCCAGCACCTGCAGGATCGACTGCATCTGCTTGTCGCGGGCATCCAGCAGCTCGACGTTGCGGACACTGATCCCGATGACATGGGCTATGCCCATCAACAGGCTCAGGTCGGACTCCACCAGGGGCTTTTTGGAACGCAGATTGTCGACCGCCAGCACACCCAGTGATTCGCCGTCGCAGGTGATGGGACAGCAGATGAAAGACTGGGATCCCATCTCGCGGGCGAAAGCCTGGCTGCGGGCCGACAGGCTGTGGCCGATTTCATTGATGTCGTTGATCAGGTAGGGCTTTTGCTCCCTGAAGCATACCACGAAGACTCCCTTGGAATCCGGTTTGTCCAGGTGGAAAGCAGATTTTTTCAGCAACTCCAGCTTGTCGGGGGTATACCCGAAGCCGGCCCGGAATATGAGCCTGGTCCGGCTGGGATTGGCCAGCAGTATCAGGCCCCGGTCATAGTTGAGCCGCTTGCGGAAGGACTGGACCACGTTTTTGAGAACATCTTCTATGTTTGTCTGACTGGTGATGGTCTGGCCGATTTCGTTGGTGAGACGGGAATTGTTGTAGTTGGTCTCGATCTGATCGATCAGTTTGTCGGAAGTATCGCGCAGATTGGACAGGATCGATTTGACTTCGTCTTTTTCCAGACGCTCGGCAACGATGGTGATTCCGAAGAAAAGGGCGGCCGACAAGGGCAGGATCGTGGTCCAGGCCAGTTTGAAATCTACATAACTGATCCACAGGCAGACCAGCAACAGAACGAAGAGCGACAGATTGCGCAGCTTTTTCCAGAAGGCCGAGCGGGGGGTGTTCCAGGATATTATGTAGCGGCATGTCTTGCCGCCTTTGAAAATGCACTCCGGGTGTTCGATGACAGGGGCCGGAGTGTTGAAAATACTGGCAATGGCATCCCAGAAGCCCATCCGGTTGTCGCACTGGAATTTCTTTTCTTCTACCCCCTCTCTGGGAGTGACAGTGATTTCGATGGTATTGCCCGACAGGCGGCGCGACTTGTAGACTGCCGATTTACTGAGGCGGGCCGAGGCCATGCCTATCCGCTCGTAAGCCTTGGCCGGACCGATCAGGCCCAGGAAGTACTGGCGCATCACCCCCATGGTTTCCGGTGAAGCGGCATAGCGGCCAGCCTCACGGGCGATGTTGCGGTTGCCGGTTTTTTTCAGAACGATGGCGTAGAAACGGTCGATCTGCTCCTGGGTGAACCAGTGCCCCTGGTCTGCGACCTCGTAGCTTTTCATCCCGGCGTAAGCCAGCACTTCGTCGATATCCACCGCCGGATACCTGCTGCGAAGCAATTTGACGAAAGTGTGGACGATCCGGCTGCTGTAAAGCGGCCTGTCGTTGAGCTTGTTGTACATTTCCCTTTCCTGCCCGGCCATTAACCCCTGTGAATGAATTTGAGCAATCTCTTGAAAAAACGGTTGCACTCATCTGTATAGTCCAGGTTCAAAACCCAAAGGCTGTAATCCTTTTCAGCGGCCAGGCCCAGGGCGGTTGCCAGTTGGCAGGGAAACAGCATTACGGGTATTTCCTGAGCCTGATAGCAGCGGCCGACTTCTGCCAGGGCCTGGATCACCACTTCCGAGCTGAGCTTGTTCCCGTCCAGGGCGAAAAAAGTTATTGAATTGGTCAGATCCGACATGTTCAGTCCGGTATCGGAAATATTGGCCAGTATTACTGCGTTCAGTTCTCCCTCGTGTCTCAGGGCGAATAAATGTTTTTCCCTGACCAGGCCGAGCTTTTGGTACTCGCCGGCCAGCTGGCCGGGCGACTGGGTGTCGGGCAGCAGGTCGAACGCCCTGATCATCAGTCCTCCCGATTCGGCTTCGTAGTATGTCTGCAGGTCGAGCAGATCTTCCTTTTGCACTTCACCCAGCTGCCATCCCAGGGGAAGACCCGTTCCGTCGATTCTGGCCGGCGCCAGATGGAAATATGCGAATGTGTCCAGGGAGCACTTGGACCGGTCGTCGATATGCCTGGCCGCTCCGCCGAAGACCTGGTTGGGAAATTTGTTCTGGGGCCTGAAGTAGCAAAACACGTAATCCATATGAAGGCTGTAGAGCCGGTGTGAATCGTTGATGTACTGGTTGATCTGGTTGAAAACCATCAGGCCTCCGCGGTTGTAAGAAGACCGGATGGCGGCATGATGGTGGATCAGCCAGGCCTTTTCATAGTAGCGGACCATTGCCATGTGGCCCAGGATGCGGCCGTTTTCCTGGTATATGAAATGATTGGCGATCCGGGGTGTCTCGGTGTAGAGTTTTTTGTAGACAGCCTTTATCTTTTCTTTGTTGGCCTCTATGAAGCAGTACTTCTGGGGATATACGAAGCCTGTTTCGAAGAAGAAATCCCAGAGGTCGTCCAGATCGACCTTGGTGGACAGAAACATGTTGGCGTTTTTTACTTGCTGCAAAATTGCCAGCAACCGATTGTGATCGTCCATGTCCATGTCCAGGATGGCAAGCCCGCAGCGCAGGATCTGCCCCTTGGGGGTGCGGCGGTGGGGACGGCTGAAGACTACCTGGGCCATACAGGAAATGGTAGATCCGTCGCTGAACTGAAGCTCGATCTTGGGGATTATCATTCCCGGCAGGAGGACGGCCTCGTGTTCGTATTCTTCCAGAGAAAAACCGCAACCGGAAACATCGTGGACTTTCAGTTGTGTGGTCCGGCCGAAAAAGGGATGGGTGAAGATCCCGTTGGGAGAAGGGGTAAGTTGCAGCCTCAGGCTGCGAAATTCCTTCGGTTTGAACCGCCTGCACTGCCAGCGCAGGGGCTCGATGACAAAGTGGCGCCGTAATTGTCCCTGTCCCCGGGCCGTGATTTTGCAATCGCTCGAATAGAGTGTCTCACCGTTTCCGGTCAATACGATGCTGACCGGATTTTCAGGATCGATCCACTGGAATGTCTGTGGCGGAGAACATTCCAGGGCCACACGGAACTGGTGGGCGCAAAAATCGACGAGTTCGCCCAGGAACAAGGCCCCGTTCTGAAGGAGGAAGGCGGTTATGCCCCGGCATTTGTGACGGATGGTTTTCCGGGTGCCTATCTCCCGGCCGGTTTCCGGCAGCAGGAGTCTGATCTGGCGATCGGTCAACGCCTCCACCCCGGCTCTTACTTCGATGAGATTGTCCTGCAGGGTGATATGGAAACATTGGAAGCGATAGGCCGAACATACCTTGTTTATGTCCACCTCCTGGTCCCAGGTGCATACCAGGCGGTGATCCTTGCATGGCAGGGGCCGGGCCGCAATCCTGATGATCCGTCTGTATTTGTGGTGCCTGAATATTAAGGAAAGGGTGCGCTCCTGGAAATTGAGCAGGTTGATTTTGTTGATAATCTGTTGACGGCTGATCCGGCGCCGTTCTCTCCCTGCTGGCGTGCGGTGGTGATCTGCTGCACGGCTCTTGGCCAACTGATCCTTTTCACCCGGGCCAACTTCCGCTGACGCGAGTGTGCTCGGAGAATTTGGCTGTGCCCGCTCCATGTGCAACCTCGTGTTTCCAAACCGGGCCAAGTGAACGCAAACGGGGTAGAGAACCGTCCGGAGCTGTTTTCTGCTGTCGGGAAAGCTTTGAAGACAGCCCATACCTGTCAAATTACTGAACTATCATAACCAACTTTGTCAGGCAAGCGCTTTGTCGGCCGCTTTTTTGGGGCGACCCCGCATCCGGCTAAAGATTTGTATTGATCCGGACGATAAAAGCTGTTAGAAGCCACGGCTTATTGGCCGGCATCAGTCGGACATGATTCGATTTCCCGGGTTCGGTGCTTCGGTGTCCAAGCAAAGGTAGCCTTGGACACCTCCCGGCCCGGGTCTTTTTATTTGCCCCCCCGGGCAGGGAAAGCTTCAACCGGCCCCTGTCCCCTCATCCTCCGATCTTGGACATCTGGGATTTGATCCGCATATTTTCCGCCAGCCGGTGGGCGGCCTTCTTGGATTGAACGCAGAGCCGGAAAAGCCGGATGATGTCCCGGTCGGAACAACCCTTGCGCAGCGGTTCCCGCAGGTCGATCTGCTCGTCGGACAAAAGACAGGCCCGCAGCTTTCCGCTGGCAGTCAGGCGCAAGCGGTTGCAGGTTTCACAAAAGTGGTGACTGAGGGCGCTTATGAAGCCGATCTCGCCCGGAGCTCCCGGCAGCCTGAAGCGCCTGGCAGGCCCGTCCTGACGTCCGTTTGCAACCGGTTCCAGCCTTCCCAGGACGCCGACCCGCCGCATGATTTCAGGAGTCAGCACATGCTGGGAAGGATCGATACCGGCCATCCCGATGGGCATGTACTCTATGAAACGGACGTGAAACGGATAACGCAGGGACAAAGCGGCGAATTTTTCCAGCTCGTCATCGTTGACGCCCTTTAGTACCACCATGTTGAGTTTCAGCGGCGCAAAGCCGGCCCGCCAGGCTGCGATGATGTTTTCCCAGACCCGGTCGAAATGATCGTATCCGGTGATAAGGTTATACTTGTCGCGGTCCAGGGTGTCGAGACTGATGTTGAGGCGTTTTATGCCGGCTTCCTTCAATCTTGCCATGTGCTGACCCAGCAGAAGGCCGTTGGTGGTCAGGGAGACGTCCCGGATGCCGGGGATAGCCGTCAGCCTTTCCAGGAAGCCGTAAACCCCCCTGCGTACCAGCGGCTCGCCACCGGTAATTCTCACTTTGGTGATGCCGAGCTTTACCGCAATGTTCACCAGGCGCAGAATTTCTTCGTAGGTCAGTATCTCCCGGTGCTCCAGCTTGGGGAGTCTGTCGTTGGGCATGCAGTACATGCACCTGAGGTTGCAGCGGTCGGTTATGGAAATCCGGAGATAATTGAGATGACGGTTATGGTTGTCTATCAGGTTGCAGATCATGATGCTTTCCGGTTGAAACGCTGGCGGTATTCTGGAAGTTCGATGATAGGGGGCCTTTCGAGTCCTTCGATGGTCAGCAGATCGGGTTGAATCTCGCTCTTTACGAGCTTGTACTGAATCATGGTGTCATGCAGGGGAGTATTGAAGTTGATCAGGCCCAGATTCACCGTGCGGCTGAAAAAGGTCTTCAGGATGGCAAATGCCATCTTGCCCAGGGCCTTTGTGTCCTGGTTGCGGTGAATCCGCTTTTCGAGGTCCACCTGGGCGATAACGTCCAGGCCCCACTTGTGGTAGATATCGAGAATCATGCTGGTTTCTATTCCGTAGCCGATGGGGAAAGGGATGCGTTCGAATACGTCCCGGAACCCGGCGTATTCGCCTGAAAGAGGCTGCAGGATCTGGGTCAGGTCCGGGAAAAAGAGTGAAAACAGGGGCCTTATCACCAGCTCGGTTACCCGCCCGCCGCCGGTGGGCCGGATCTTGTTCTTGCCGATTGCTATGGGCCGGTCGTAGAAGGCTTTGACGTACTTGATGTGGTCGTGGAGCAGTAAAGGGCCGATCAGGCCGTAAACGAAACGGTGGTGAATGTTCTTTATGTCGGCATCGAGGTAGACGATGATATCGCCCTTGGTGATATACAGAGCCTTCCATAAGTTTTCACCCTTGCCCTTGTAAGGCTCCAGGTGAGGCAGGATATCGTCTGCCTTGTAGACATCGGCGCCGAACGTTCTGGCGATCGAACGGGTGTCATCGGTGCTGCCTGAATCCACCACCACGATTTCGTCCAGAAGCGGGTAGCGGGTCATCAATTCGGATTTGAGGATCACCAGTTCTTTGCCGATGGTTTTTTCTTCGTTCAGGGTGGGCAGGCACAATGAAATGGTCAGGCCTTTTTTGCTTTTCAGTTCCACCAGCCGCTTCAGATCACCAAAGGCCGAGCAATGGAAAGTATTTTTTTTCAGCCAGTCTCTATTCATCGCACACTCCGCTGTCGATTGCGGCGATTACTCCGACGATTTGGGCAATGCCGCGGAACATGGGCTCGATTTTGATCACCGAACTTCTCTGCTGGTAACTTTCACCATAGGATATTCCCAGGGTCACGGCCGGTATTTTGCGCGACAGAAAGATCGACAGTTCGGATTCGCTGGGCTCGCTGATGGGTTTGAGCCCCAGCCGGCGCATGATGGCGATGGTGCTCTTTACCAGGGGATGATTGAAACGCAGGCGGGACGCCCGCACATTGCTTATGGTTTTCAGCTCCAGCCGGACTTCGTATTCATGGCCCAGCCCGTTAACTATATCACTGATGTCGTTGTATAAGCTTTTTACCATTTCATCGGAATCACTGTGGATTTCGAATCCCAGGGTGGCCTCGTGGGCTATCTGGCCATGCTTGAGACCCCCGAAGATCTTGCCGATGATGATCTTGCTGCGCGGCTTCAGCGGCAACCGCAGTTCGAGTATCTGGTTGATGACTTCGTTGATCACCAGGATGGCGTTGGGTTGAAAGCGTTGCCTTCGCCCCCCCGAGCGGTTTATGCTGCACTTGATCTCCCCCCTGATCATGCCGTCCGAGTAGTAATTCAGTCGCCCCAGCTCGCCGCTTTCGATGCAGACCGCTCCCCTGATGGGGGTTGACCAGGTTTTGAGCAGATGACGGATGCCGCGCAGGTTGCCTTTGCCGATGGACTGGATCACACCTGCCAGGACTATGTCCGATTCGAATTCGAGCCCCAGGTGGCGGAAGATTGCCGGCAAAGAGGCCAGCACCCCCACTCCCACGGAGTTGTCCAGCAGGCCGGCGCCGTAAATGGCGTTTTCCCTGATGGTGAAATTGTGGTCTACGTCGTAACCGAAAGGAGTGTCCATGTGGGCAACGACGAAGATGGGGGGGCGGTTGGGGGAAGTTCCCCTGATTATGCCGATGGGATTGCGATAGCCGTCTGTGGTGCATTCATCCACCTGGAATTCGGCCAGGCGTTCCAAAAAGGCCGTCACCCGCGCCTTTTCCTTGAAAGTCGGAGCCGGGATCTGGCCCAGCAAGACGATGTTGGTGATGATGGTCTCCATCATCGATTTTATCTTCTTTTCGAATTCGGGCATTCGGTTGAGCAGCTCTTCCATGCCTTCTCCTGATTTGCGGGGGAATCTGTGCGCGATTGGCTTGCCGCAATCTTGTTTTGACCCGCCCGGCACCACCGGGCAAACAGACAGAACCCATCACCAATCCTATACCTACCTTGTTACCGGCAGGTCAACATGTTTGTCCCTGGACAGCAAACAGGAAGGCTGTGGCAACTCCGCAGCAAGGTGTGGTTTGGACGGACTCGATGTCCGTGCCGGGTCCGGGGCTATGTGGCCTGTGCCGCCCGGTGCTTGAAAAAGTTTACGATTTCCCGGCAAAGCCCGTCGATGGTATAGGTTTCGGCAACCGCGGACACCTCGTATCCCAGTTTGCCGGCGGTGCGGGCCGTTATGGGGCCGATGCAGGCCACCGCCGCGGCTGCTTCAGGGCCGTTGTAACCGGCCCCGGCGGCCAGGCGGTGAAAATTGGTTACCGTGGACGAACTGGTAAAGGTCAGCATATCGGCGGGCCGGCGGTTGAAAAGCCGGTCGAGCAGGGCCTGATCAGGGGTTTCGGCCAGGGTCTTGTAAACCGGCACTTCCACCACCCGGGCGCCCATGGCGGCCAGTTGTTCGGGTAGTACGGCCCGGGCCTCGGCGGCCCTGGCAAGCAGGATCTTCGCCCCTTTGACATGGTGCCCGGCAAAGGCCTCCACCACGGCTTCGGCGCGGTAGTTTTCCGGCATCAGGTCTGTCAGGAGGCCGAAATCTGCCAGGCGCTCAGCCGTTGCCGGGCCGATGGCCGCTGTTTTTATTGCTCCCAGGGCGCGGGCATCCTTGCCCCTTGCCTTCAGGCGGCGGAAAAAGAAATCCACCCCGTTGACGCTGGTGAAAACGATCCATTGGAAGGACGCCAGGCCGTCTATGGCGTCGTCCAGGGGCTGCCACGTATCCGGGTCCGCCACTTTTATGGTGGGCAGCTGGATGCATTCCGCTCCAAGCTCCTGCAGCCGCCGGACAAGGTCGCTGGCCTGGGCCCGGGAGCGGGTGACGATGATTGTTTTTCCCAGCAGGGGTCTGCGTTCGAACCACCGGAGGGCGGGACGCAGGCCGACCACCCGGCCCACGACTATGACGGCCGGGGCCTTTATTCCGGCCTTGCGCGCCTGCTCGACGATGTTTGCAAGGGTGCCGGTGACGGTCTGTTGCCGGCTGGTGGTTCCCCAGCGCACCAGGGCGGCGGGGGTATCCGGCGGTTTGCCGGCCTCTGTCAGCTTGGTCACGATGTGCGGCAGGTTACGCACCCCCATCAGGAAAACCAGGGTGCCGATACCCCTGGCCAGGCAGTCCCAGTCGATGGCCGAATCCTTTTTGGCGGGGTCTTCATGACCGGTTATGAAAGCCACGCTGGAGGTAAACCTGCGATGGGTGAGCGGGATGCCGGCGTAGGCCGGGGCGGCAATGGCCGAGGTGACTCCGGGTACGATTTCAAACTCGATCCCGGCTGCGGCCAGGACCTCGGCTTCTTCTCCCCCCCGGCCGAAGATGTACGGATCGCCCCCCTTCAGGCGGGTGACGGTCTTACCCCGGGAGGCTTTTTCCACCAGCAGGGCGTTTATCTTTTCCTGGGAAAGGATATGGTCTCCGCCCTTTTTGCCGACGTAGAGCAGCTCGCACCCGGGCCGGGCGTGATCCAGGAGGCGTCCGGCCGCCAGGTAGTCGTAGACCACCACGTCGGCAGCGGCAATACATTCGGCCCCCCGGACGGTGATCAGGCCCGGGTCGCCGGGGCCGCCGCCCACCAGATATACTTTCCCTTTAGCTGAGTCGGATTTCATCACTTTTCAATTGCTCCAGGATTTGCTTTCCCCCTCTGGCAAGCAGCTTGCCGGCCAGGTCCACTCCCAGTTGCCGGTTTTGTCCGGGCCGGCCGCCGATACGGTCTCTGATCATGCGGGTGCCGTCCAGGGAGGAAACCATCCCCATAAGTTCGAGCCGGCCGTCCGCCAGCATGCCGTGGGCGGCGATGGGCACCTGGCAGCCGCCTTCCAGGCGGGCCAAAAAGGCCCTTTCGGCTTCCACCACCACGCGGGTGGGGCCGTGATCCAGGGCTGCCGCCAGGGGGCCGATTACCGGGTCGTTTTGCCTTGTCTCGATACACAACGCTCCCTGGCCCACGGCGGGAATCACTGTTTGCACCGCAAGATACTCTGTAACCCGGTCTTCAAGACCGAGGCGGTGGATGCCGGCTGCCGCCAGGATGACAGCGTCCACCTGGCCGTCTGCCAGTTTCTGAAGGCGGGTGTCCAGGTTGCCGCGCAAAGGCCGGATGACAAGATCCGGTCTGAGACTGAGGATCTGTGACGCCCGCCGCAGGCTGCTGGTTCCGACTGTCGAACCGCCGGGCAGGTCCCCCAATTTCTTTCCCCTGCCGGAAATCAGTACGTCGTGGGGCTTTTCCCGCTCCGGTATGGCGCCGATGGCAAGGCCGGCGGGTATGTCGGCCGGCATGTCCTTCATGCTGTGGACGGCAAGATCGATTCTGCCGTCCAGCAGGGCCTGTTCGATCTCCTTGACAAAAAGCCCCTTGCCGCCCACCTCGGCAAGGGGAACATCCAGGATCTTGTCCCCCCGGGTGCGGATCTTGACGATTTCGACGGTCACCTGCCTGAAACGGTCTTCCAGGGCGGTTTTTACCCACCGGGCCTGCCAGAGGGCAAGCTTGCTGCCGCGGGTGCCGATGCGGACTGTATGTTCCATCAGTGCCCGCAGCTGGAACAGTTGGTGGACGTGCAGCCGCTGCAGCCGCCGGAGGACGATTTCACCGTCTGCCCGCCGGCTCCCTTGGAGATGAAACCGCAGGCCGACATCAGGCGCATCACTTTGGCGCTGTTGCAGTTGGGGCAGACCGGGTTGTCCCGGCCCATCACCAGATACTCGAAACTCTTGTTACATTCCTGGCACATGTATTCGTATATCGGCATTTGTCATACTCCCGTGGATTTGCTCGCTGCCTGGGTCAGAAATTCAAAGGCAGATACTATATCCAATGGTTTCAAAAAATCAACCTCGCCGGCCGTGTCCCGTGGCCGTGGCCGGCATGCAGGGGCGGGGAGCCGGGCCGCCTCCGGCATATTCACCGGCTCCGGCCGCTTTTGAGGGCGGCTATCTGGTCCGAACAATCGCAGCCGCAATCGGTGGCCAGGCGGAACTGTTCCAAAGCCTTTTCGACCTGTTTGTTCTTCAGGTAGAGCGAGGCCAGCCGCCGGCGATAAAGGCCGTTTTCCGGGGCCAGGGCAACGCTCTGGCGGCAGAAGGTCAGGGCTATCTCCGGGTTTTCACCCTCCAGATGGTAGAGCCATCCCAGGGCCGAGAGGGCTTCGGCGTCGTTGGGATTGCGCTTGACGGCTTGTTTGAAAGCCTTCATGGCGCCGGCGTGATCGTCTGTGGCCAGTTGGCACTTGCCAAGCAGACACTGGGCCGGTGCCGAGCCCGGTTTCAGACCGGTGGCCCTGACAAGGTGGGGCAAAACTTTGTGCCAGTCTTTTTTTTCGGCATAGAGCCGGCCGAGCTGGAAATGGATTTCGAAAATATCGTCTTCAAGCCGGAGGGCCTCGAGCCAGCAGTGTTCGGCTTTTTCCTTTGCGCCCCGGATGTAGTGAACCAGACCGATGTTGTAGACCGCCATGACCTCCCCGGGGTCGAGCTGCATGGCTTTTTCGAACTGGGCCAGTGCGGCTTCATGGTTGCCTTGCTTGGCGTAGCATACCCCCAGGCTGTTGCGGACGTTGACGTTTCCGGCATCCAGTTCCAGGGCTTTCAGATACTCGGCCACAGCTTCTTCGAGCCGGCCTTCCTGGTAATACCTGTCGCCGCTGATGTTCAGGCTGACGGCATCGAAAGTTACCGTGCTGGCCGGGCCGAAGAAAGCAGCGTGGTCCAGGGCCTTGCAGGCATTGGCCGGGATTTGGGACCGTTGATAATCCAGCATGGGGTATCGGGCGATTCCGAACGACAGGGACAGATCCCTGATCCGGTTTCCGGCCGCTTCTGCAATCTGCCCGGCAACAGACCGGGGATCGATTTCCCGTGTTCCGGCAATCCAATACATTCCCAGGTCCGGAGCGAGCAGGCCGCCAACTGTCGCCAGCCCGCCGGCCGCTGCCTGCACCACCTCGTCCAGGTCGCACAGCAGGATGGTCTCATCACTTGCGGAGCGCAGCAGCCGGTCTTGCTTGATTGCCAGCACATAAAAGCCGGGCCAGTCGGCGGTCCGGCTTTCGGCCGCCGACATTAGAGCATGGGCGGTGCCGAAGCTGGTCATCCATTGGGTAACACTGGGCCATTCGGCCACAGCCGGTCTTTGCTCCCTGTCCGGCTCCGGCCGGCGGGTTCCCCCGGGACCGGTCCGGTAAAGGTAGCCCGAAAGGTCGGCCTGGGGTGTATCCATGGTGTTTTTCATCGGGGCAAGCCTGTTTGACCGTTTGCAGGTTGATCGTTTTTTGCGAGCATCTCATCGACCGCCGCGGCGATCAGATCGATTTCGTCCAATCCGATGGTCCGTGCATCGAAGATGAACCGGTCGTTCTCGATTCTGCCGATTACCGGCGGCCGGGCATGGCGCAGGCCGCTTTCGATCTGATTGACAGACATTGCTCCGTGCCTTATGGCGACTCCTTTGCTGCGGATTGCCATCAGGGGCAGGGAGCCGCCGCCGGCGCGCGAGTCGAGATCTGTCACCTCGATTTCCAGATCGGGCCTTCCCAGTTTTTCAAAGGCCCTGGCAAGCTGCAGGGCCTTGGCCTCCACCTCGGGCAGGGATGAAGTAAGGGCCGCCAGGGTAGGGATCTGCCTTACGGCTGTATCGATATCCCTGTAGAGCTGGAAAGTGGCTTCCAGGGCGGCCAGGGTCATCTTGTCGATCCGCAGGGCCCTTGCCAGGGGATTGGCCTTTATCATGGCCACCAGGTCCTTGCGGCCCACGATGAGGCCGGCCTGGGGACCGCCCAGCAGCTTGTCACCGCTGAAGGTCACAAGGTCGGCTCCGCTGGCCACCGATTCCTGGACAGTTGGTTCTTTCATCAGGCCGTAGCGGGAAAGGTCGACGAAGCTGCCGCTTCCCAGATCCTCCATGACCGGAATCCGGCATTCTGCGCCTATCTTGACCAGCTCGGCCAGAGATACAGAGCTTGTGAATCCCACCACGGCGTAGTTGCTGGTATGGGCCTTGAGCAGAAGGCCGGTGTTTTCATCGATGGCTCTCCGGTAATCGGCCGGGTGGGTGCGGTTGGTGGTGCCGACTTCTTTCAGTAAGGCGCCGCTTTTGGCCATGACATCGGGAATGCGGAACGAACCGCCGATTTCGACCAGCTCGCCCCGCGAGATGACCACTTCCTTGCCGCGGGCCAGGGTTTCCAGGCAGAGCAGCACGGCTCCGGCGTTGTTGTTCACCACAAGGGCGGCTTCTGCGCCCGAAAGCTCGCAGAGCAGCTCCTCCACGATGCTGTACCTGGAGCCGCGTTTGCCCAGCTTGAGGTCGAATTCCAGGTTCGAGTAATGGCGGGCTGCCTCCACTACCTTTTCGATGGCTTTTTCGGCCAGCCGGCTGCGGCCCAGGTTGGTGTGGACGACCACGCCGGTGGCGTTGATTGTACGTTTCAGACGCGGAGCAAGAGCTGCGCGGGCTGCCTCCAGGGCTTTGCCCGCCAGGGTCTGCACTTCCAGCTGACCCTCGTCCATGTCTCCGGCATCAGAGACAATCCGGTTGCGCAGGTCGTCCAGGATATGGCGGATGGCCGCAGTGAGCACCCGCCGCGGAATTTCCGGCGGCATGCCGGTTGCCTCCAGCAGCTTGTCTACCGCCGGCAGGCGGCGTAACAGTCTTTGCTTGTCATGGTCAGAGGCCATGGGAAGATTCTCCGTGAAAGGTCGCTGCCCTGGTGGGCCTTGCGTGAAAAGCGGCTGCGGGTCAGGCGGCGGCCTTTTCGGTTTCCATGTGAAATGTTCCCGACGGAATCCAGTCGATCAAATCGTTTAAGCGCTCGTATTCCAACCCGAGCATGGCCAGCCTTTGGTCCAGGGAGCTTGTATCGACCCGGCTCAGTTCGAGTCCGGTATGGAACCTGGACATCAGAAGGTTTGCCAGATAGACCACGGCCACTATCTTGGGGGCCAGAGAGGCGTTTTCAGGCCGGTGGTGGTAACGCACCGTTTCGGCCAGGGTCTTGGGGAACCTCCAGTTTTGCGCCAGTATATGGCCGACTTCCGTATGGTCCACGCTCAGAAGCTGTTTTTCGATTTCCCGGCTCTCCAGCTCTTCTTCCAGCAGCTGGCGGTAGAACAGGGGATAGGTCGATGCCACGTACTGGTCCAGCACCACCTTGCCTATGTCGTGGAGCAGTCCGGCGGTGTATGCCACCGCCGGCTCACAAGCGCCTGTCTGGTGGGCTATTTTCTCGGCTATCATGGCGGTGCCGATGGCGTGATAATACAGTCCGCCCTTGCAAAGTGAATACCCTTCTGCCGACTGGAGGAAATAGCCTTCCACGGCCGCCGAGATGACCAGCTTGACCAGAAGGTCTTGGCCCAGAAAGACCAGGGCATGATCGATGGAATCTATGGGCCGCTGGCGGGCGAACATGGCCGAATTGCAGAGCTTCAGGGTCTGGGCGCTGATGACCTGGTCCTTGCGCACCTCGGATGCGATCCGTTCGATATCGTAGTCTTCCTCGTCGATGATGCGCAGGATCTTGAGCGCCACCTGGGGAATCGGCCTGAGCTGATCCATGGCCTGTTTTATTTCGGCCGGGCTGGGTCGGTGTACGTCGGCCCGGTCGTCGAGCTTGTCGAAACCGGCCGGTTCGATACTGCAGTCCAAATTTTCAAGATTCAGGTTGAGGCTGCAGGAAAAGAACCCCCCGGTTTCCGATTTGACTATCTCGATTTTTTTCTCCGCCAGGATCTGTTCGACTATTCCGGCCGTGCGCCCGCCTATATCCAGGTCGATATCCTGGTTGTCCAGGGGCCCCACCAGGGCTCCGCCGGCAATACAGGCTCTGGCCGATTCGAGGTCGACTCCGGCGGCTTCAAGGGCTTCCAGGAAAACAGGCATGCCGGTGGAGGCGTACTTTTCAGGATGCTCCACGGGGCTGGAAGAGACCGGTTCGGGCAACAGCAGGTGGAGGATGCCGCCTATCTTGGCCTCGTCGGACGATACGGCCACCCCCACACAGGTGCCCAGAAAAGCCTGGAGAATCATCGGCTGCTGTTTGCCGATGAAGAAACTGCCGGAAGGGACATGGTGTTTTGCGATTATATGCATTTTGCTCAACCTGTAGTATTTGTCGTCTGTTACGGATTGCCCGCGAAAAAGCCGCCCCTGGCCGGTTGGCTGCCTTTATTTGCCGATCAGCGCCGTTTCGGTCGGGCAGCCCTTGTCCACAAGTCTGTAAATATTTGACTATTAACTTAATTTTTAAAAAAACACAATATGTTTTATGCCTTGCCGGCAACGGTTTGTTTGCGTATTATTCAGTTCGTGTTGTAATGCCGTCTTCAACTTTTCAGTGAGCGAGGTACGATATGCCTGCAAAAGAGGCCAGGGATTATATAGTTTTTGCCCTCGATGTGCCCACCGCCGGTCAGGCCGAGGAATTGGTGGACGAATTGGGCCAGGAGGTGGGTATGTTCAAGGTGGGCCTGGAGCTTTTCATAAACTCCGGTCCGGATTTTGTCAGACGCCTGGTAACAGACAGGAAGGTCAGGGTTTTCCTCGATCTCAAGCTGCACGATATCCCGGTCACGGTGGGCCGGGCCATGGAGAGGATCGCCGCTATGGGCGTGGCCATGACGACCGTTCACTGCGGGGAGAACCGCGGCATGCTGGAAGCCGCCGTGGAGGCTGCCGCCGGCCGGGTCAAAGTCCTGGGGGTTACCGTTTTGACCAGCGTGGCGGCAGCAGACCTGCGTTACGCCGGATTTGAAGAGCGTTTTTCCGGCCATCCCCAGGAGCTGGTAAAGCACCGGGCCGCGATGGCTTTCGAGTGCGGCTGCTCCGGAGTCGTCTGCTCCGGCCACGAGGCAGCCGAGATCAAAAAGAATTTCGGGAAGGATTTCATGGCCGTGGTGCCCGGAATCAGGCCCGATGGTGGCGGCAGGGACGACGATCAGCGCCGCACGGTGACCCCGGCCCGCGCTCTGGCCGCCGGAGCCGACTACCTGGTGGTGGGCCGCCCGATCCGGGATGCCGGCGACCGCAGGGCCGCGGCCCGGAACATCGCCGGACAGGTGGCCCGGGCCCTGGCGGCTGTCCCGGTTTGAAGCCGGAGGCCTACTCGCTGTCCAGGCCGAAGGCGGTGTGCAGTACCCTTACGGCGAGTTCGGCGTATTTTTCCTCGATGGCGCACGATATCCTGATCTCGGACGTGCTGATGAGGATGATGTTGATGTTTTCCCGCGCCAGGGCGTTGAACGTCATGGAGGCGACGCCGGAATGATTCTTCATTCCTACGCCGATGACCGATACCTTGGCGATGGTGTCGTCTCCCAGCACCTGTTCGGCGCCGATTTTTTCGGCCACCTTCCGTTCGATTTCCATGGTCCGGCCGTAATCGGCCCGGGGAATGGTGAAAGTAAGGTCGGTCTTGCCGCCGGGACGCATGTTCTGGATGATCATGTCCACCACGATGCCGGCCTCGGCAATGGGGGTGAAGATCTTGGCGGCGATTCCCGGCTGGTCCGGAACCTTTTTGAGGGTGATCCGCGCCTGGTCCTTGTCCAGGGTTACGCCTGACACAACCAATTGTTCCATACCAGAATCCTCGCTCACCACCATGGTACCTTCCTCCTCGTTGAATGACGACCTGACGTGGACCGGAATGTTGTACTTCTTGGCAAAGCTGACCGACCTGATCTGGAGCACCTTGGCGCCCAGGCTGGCCATGTTGAGCATTTCGTCGTAGGAGACGGCTTTCAGCTTGCGGGCCTTGCTGCAGACGTTGGGATCGGCGGTGTAAATACCGTCGACATCGGTGTAGATTTCGCACATGTCGGCCCTTATGGCCGCGGCGATGGCCACGGCCGATGTGTCCGAGCCGCCGCGGCCCAGGGTCGTAATGTTTCCGTGGGGGTCCTGGCCCTGGAAGCCTGCCACCACGACTATCTTGCCTCTGTCCAGCAGCTGTCTGATACGGTCGGTTCCGATCTCCAGGATCCGGGCGTTACCGTAGACACAGTCGGTCACGACCTGGGCCTGGTGTCCCAGCAGGCTGCAGGCAGGGTAGTTCATATCCTTGAGGATCATGGCCAGCAGGGATGCGGTCGTCTGTTCGCCGGTTGCCAGCAGGACGTCCAGTTCGCGCCGGTCCGGTTCCGGGGTGGCCTGGCGGGCCATGTCGATCAGCTTGTCGGTTACCCCGGCCATGGCCGAGAGGATCACCACCACCTGGTTGCCCTGGTCGTAAGTCTTGGCTACCCTGCGGGCGACGTTTCTTATCCTTTCGATGTCCGCAACCGATGTGCCGCCGAATTTCTGAACAATCAGTGCCATGACTGCTCCTTGCCTGCTCAGGTCAATGCTTCTTGGCTCTATGAGCGGCAACCTTTACCAGATCCCGGAAGCCAAGTCCATATCCAATCAGTCTTATGCGGCGCAGATTTTTGCCCTCCACCGTGAAGCGGAGCAGGAGGGATTCCGCGGGCCAGTCATGGGGATGCAGTTTCTCGGCCCACTCCACGGCCACCACCGCATCGGTCTCGAACCAGTCATGAAGGCCCAGGGATTCAGCCTCCACCGGTTGGGCTAGGCGGTAAAGATCGGCATGGACCAGTTCCAGCCGGCCCGGATATACGTTTACCAGGGTGTAGGTGGGACTGACGATGTCATGGCCCGGCTCCACCCCCAGTCCCCGGGCAAGGCCCCGGACGAAACAGGTCTTGCCGCAGCCCAGGTCTCCTTCCAGCCTGAGGACGGCCCCGCTTTCGAGCCGGCTCCCGATCCAGCGGCCCCAGCTTTCGGTCTCTGCCGCCGAAGGCGATACCAGGATTGCCTCCTTACTGACATCCATGGCTCTAGGCAATACCTTCGTCCTCGAACTTGCCGGGACCCGGCTGCCGGACCAGGCCGGCGATGACCCCGGGCACGGCTTGCAGTACTTCCGTGGCGCTGTATCCCCAGGGGCCTTTTTCCCGGACCAGCCGGTCGGCCGCCTCACCGTGGATCCAGACCGCCGCCCGGGCCGCTTCGGTGGCAGACAGCCCCTGGGCCAGGAATCCGGCTGTCAGGCCCGTGAGGACATCGCCCATTCCGCCGCTTGCCATCCCGGGGTTTCCGCTGAGGTTTATGCCGCATTTGCCGTCGGGACCGGCCACGATGGTGCGGGCGCCTTTGAGAATCACCACGGCCTTGTTGGCAAGGGCCAGGCTGCGGGCGGCATTGACCCGGTCGGCCTGAATCTCGGCCGTGCTTTGGCCGCTGAGCCTGGCCATCTCGCCCGGATGAGGGGTCAGGACGACCGGTGCTCCGGCTTTCAGTGGCATGCCCGCCGTTGCCAGGCAGTTGAGCCCGTCGGCGTCGATGACCATTGGAAGCTTGCAATTTGACACGATCCGGGTGACAGCCTCCACCGTGGCAGGGGCCGTGCCGATACCGGGTCCCAGGGCCAGACATGATTTGCCCTCTGCGGCGGCCAGAATTTCCCGGCCGGCTCCGCTGTCGAAAAATCCCCGCTCCCGGTCGGTGACGGCAATGGTCATGACTTCGGTCAGTTTCGAGGCCACTACCGGCTGGACAGCTGCCGGGCAGGCCAGGGTGACCAGACCGGCCCCGGCCCGCAGGGCGCCTTGGGCGGTCATGACCGCGGCCCCGGTCTTGCCTTTGGCACCGGCGGCGGCCAGCACGTGGCCGCAGGTTCCCTTGTGGGCCGCCAGCGGTCGGGGTGCCAGCAGGTTTGTGACCATCGGCCCGTCGATGACGTATTGGGCCGGATCGACCTGTCTGACGATATGGCCGGGTATTCCGATGTCGATCACCCGCAGGTGGCCTGTATATTCGGCGCCGGGTGTGACCAGATGGCCGATCTTGGCAAAGGCGAAGGTTGCCGTGGCAGTCGCCCGGATGCAGGTTCCGCACACCTGACCGGTATCGGAATTGAGGCCCGTCGGGATGTCGACCGCAAAAACAGGCCGCCGGAGCGCATTGATGAAATCGATCATCCGGGCAAAGCGGCCCCGCACGTCGGAATTGAGGCCGGTGCCCAACAGGGCGTCGATCCAGCAGGCGGCGTGTGCCATCCGGTTTTTGTGCCTGTCCGGGTCGCCATCTCCGGGCATTTCGATCACTTCGACCTTGAGGGCTTCCAGTAGTTTAAGGTTGGCCGCGGCATCGCCCTTGACCTGCTCCCGGCTGGCCAGCAGGTATACGGTAACCGGGATTCCCATCTGGGACAGGTAACGGGCCATGACGAAACCGTCGCCGCCGTTGTTGCCCCGTCCGGCCGCAACCGCCACCGGACCGGGGGCAAGGCGGTAGACCCGCTCCATGAAGAGGCGCGTTGCCCCGCGCCCGGCGTTTTCCATCAGGACCCTGCCGGGCAGGCCGAAAGATTCGATGGTCCGCCGGTCCATGGCCTGCATTTCCGCGGCCGTGACCACCAGGGACTTCGAGGGTTCCATTGCGGCAGGCGTGTTTTTCATGATAGGCTCCTCGGTCTCAATTTGCCGGCCGGATCGTACCGGCCGGCGCTTCTGTGTCGATGTCTAATCCGGCCATGATATGGGCTCCACACCTATGACAGCAAGCAGCTGGTTTGTTTTTGCTTCCATCCGGCCGGCCTCCTGTTGCGACTTCTCGTGATCGTAACCCAGCAGGTGCAGGATGCCGTGCACCAGGAGCTGAAAGAACCGTTGTTCCATGGAAAGGCCGGCCTTGCCGGCCTCGGCGGCGCATGTGTCGGCCGATATGACCACATCCCCCAGCAGGTGGGGATTTATTTCGGCAAAGGGGCCTTCCTGCATGGCAAAGGCGATGACGTTGGTGGGCCCCTCGCGTTTCAGATAGGCCCGGTTGAGCTCGCTGATCGCCTTGTCATCCACGACTACGATGGAAAGCTCGGCATCATGACAGCCCAAGGCGTTTAAGACGGCCCGGGCCTTGGTCGTTATCGTTGCGGGGTCGATCGGATGCCTCGCCTGCCTGTTTTCTATCAGCACGTCCATTTCTCGTCTTTCCGCTGCTCTTTTCACCGGAGTCGGAATACTCGATCCGGTGGTGATGGATACCGTTCAGGATGGTGTAGAAGCTTCTGGCAATCTTGTGCAGGTCCTTGAGGGTCAGTTCGCAGTTGTCCAGCTGACCGTCGGCGAAAACCTCGTTGATCAGGTTCTGGACCAGCCCCTGGATGCGGGCCGGGGTTGGATTGTCCAGGGCCCTGGAAGCAGCTTCGACGATGTCGGCCAGCATGACCAGCCCCGCCTCCTTGGTCTGGGGCTTGGGACCGGGGTAACGGAAATCGTCTATGTTGACCGCATCCCTGCCCTTGAGCTGGACCGCCTTGTCGTAGAAATACTGGATAAGGCTGGTACCGTGGTGCTGGCGGATGGTGTCGATGATGGGCTGTCCCAGCTTGTTTTCGCGGGCCAGTTCCACCCCGTCCTTGATATGGGCGATGAGGATCAGGGCCGACATGGAAGGGGCCAGCTTGTCGTGACGGTTTTTGCCGTTTCTCTGATTCTCGATGAAATAGAGCGGTTTTTTCATCTTGCCGATATCGTGATAATAGCCGCAAACCTTGGCCAGCAGGGAATTGGCGCCTATTTCAGCGGCGGCCGCCTCCACCAGGGAGCCCACAACCACGCTGTGGTGGTAGGTCCCCGGGGCTTCAAGCATCAGGCGGCGCAGCAGGGGACGGTCCAGGTTGCCCAGCTCCAGCAGGGTTATATCCGAGGTATAGTGAAAGGTCATTTCTATCAGGGGGGCGATTCCGGCGGTGAGTATGCCGCTGCTGAATCCTCCCATGAAAGCCAGGGCCCAGTCCCAGAGCAGCTTGATGCCGGTGGAATTGGTGGTATATAGGCCCACGGCGGCGGCGGCCAGCACGCTCAGGACGCCGAGGCGGGCCCCGGCCTGGATGAATATTTTTCTTTCCCGGCAGTGAGCCACCCAAAGGGCCGCCATGGTCGTGGTTATGAAAAAATAAAGGAAGACGTCAAAGCGGCCCTGGAAGAGGATTGCAGCGCATATGGCCGAGACCAGGGCAAAGGGAAGGGCCGCTTCCAGGCCCAGAAAGAGGCAGACCGTCATTGACCCCGTTGCCACCGGGATTGCGTATGTCACCGATGAGGTGGGAATGTCGAAAGGCGCGTTGTGAATGAAGGCCGCTGAAAAAAGATGCGACAATTTTACGATCAGCAACACCAGTGTCAGCAGCACCGCCAGGAAGACCAGGTTCTTGTTGTGATCGCGCTGAAATCGTTGCTGGCGCCGGTAGTAAAGAACGTAGACGACTATCAGCACCAGGGACAGGACCAGGGCCACTCCGGCGCCGGAGACCGAAATGCGCTTGTCCTTGGCCTGCTCCTGCATGGCTTTCAATTTCAGCAACTTGGTCTGGGTGACTTTTTCACCTTCCCGCAAAAGCATTTCCCCGGCTTTGATCTGGTAGAGGATCGGCTTGATGGCTTCCACGGCCTTGTTGCGGCGCAGCTCGGTTTCGTGGCGGTTGAGGGTGATATTGGGCTGGATCAGGCGCTGACAGAGGTCGACCACCAGATTGACCAGATTGTAGTTCATGTTTTTAAGCAGGGGCTGACCGACGATCCTTACCATGGCCTTTGCCTGGTCGGGACCGTAAAAACGCCGCAGGGCCCTTATGGTCCTTTCCTGCTGGGTTACAAGGTCCCGCAGCACTATCCCTTTTTCATTTTCCTGGAGCAGAATCTCCTTGTTGGCCACCACCCCGTTGAGCATTATCTGGGACACGATTTTGATGATCAGCGCAGGAATTTTTTCCGCGAAGCGCTCCCGGACCAGAATCCGGTAAGCGCCGCGGCTTATTTCCAGGCCGATTATTTTCTCGAATTCCGGTTTGAAATCCCACAGTTTCTGATCAAGCTGTTTTTCCGACCACTTGGCTCTTTCTTCCGGCGCAAGACCGGGCCGGCCTTCTTTGGCTTCCAGATCAGACTGCCGGCGGTGCCGGGCGATGATTTCGCGAGCCTTTTTGAAGGCCTCGCTGACCCTGGTGGTGATATTGACCGCCACCCTGGGGTCGTAGTCGTAGACGGTAAGGACGGATTCGGCCGCATTCTTGCGGCTTTCCTCGGTCGCCTGGGGGTCTTCCACGAAAAAGTCGAATCTTGCCTTTATGTCGCGTTCGACAATGTCTCCCACCTGGTATTCCGGGGGGCGGGTTATCAGGCCCGGATGCAGAAGGACCATGAAAATCGCCACCGTCAGTGCCAGGATAATCCAGCAGAAGATGGCCCTGGAATTGACAGACGGGCTGGAATTGTTTTTGTTGCTACCCTTGCGCATAAGAATTTCTGAAGTCCGTTCCGGCAGCCCGGTTATCGGGGGCTAAGGCCGATTTTCCAGATCCGCCTCTTCGTATGCCTGGATAATGTTCTGGACCAGTTTGTGGCGCACCACGTCCGCCTGGCTGAAGAACACGAAGGCGATTCCGTCGATTCCCTTGAGAATGGTTTTGGCCTCCACCAGCCCGGAAAGCTTGGTGGCCGGCAGGTCGATCTGGGTTATGTCTCCGGTTATGACCGCCTTGGACCGGAATCCCATACGGGTAAGGAACATTTTCATCTGTTCCGAAGTCGTGTTCTGGGCCTCATCCAAAATAATAAATGCGTCGTTTAGGGTCCGGCCGCGCATGAACGCCAGGGGCGCCACCTCTATCACTCCCTGCTGCATCAGGGCGGCCACCTTTTCGAAACGCAGCATGTCATGGAGGGCGTCGTAAAGGGGGCGCAGGTAGGGGTCTACCTTTTCGGTGAGGTCTCCGGGCAGAAATCCAAGGGCTTCCCCGGCCTCGACAGCCGGACGGGTCAGGATGATCCGGCTGACCTTGTTTTTGACCAGGGCGGCTATCGCCATGGCCATGGCCAGGTAGGTTTTGCCGGTGCCGGCCGGCCCGATGCCGAACACGATGTCGCAGCGCCGGATGGCGTCGATATATTCCTTCTGGGCCTTGCTTTTGGGGGTGATGGCGCTTTTTTTGGCCGTTATGTATACGGTGTCTAGGAAGATTTCCTTGAGCCGGGCCCCGGCGTCTGCGCTGAGCAATCGGATGGCGTAATCTATGTCATTGGGATAGATGGGATATTTTTCTTTCAGTAGTCCGTACAGCTGGGTCAGAAGGTTCTGAACCAGGCCGGCGGCGTCCTGTTCGCCGCTGATGAGCACGCTGTTTCCCCGGGCCTGGATCCGTACTTCCAGGGCGTCGGCGATCCGCTGCAGGTTGCGGTTGTGTTCCCCGAACAGCTGGCGCGAAAGCTCGATGTCGGTGAAGGTCAGGCGGGTTGCCTGGTTGTTGGTGTCGGCGTTAACCATGGACTGGTTGTCAATCCCCCCGAAAATTTTCCTGCCACGGCCTTTTGTCGGTCCGCATGCCACCGCCGGCAACAGGATGTATGGTCGATCTATGAACAAATAGCCAACTTTTGCCCCTAATGCAAACTTCAATTCTTTGGTTGTTGTATTGCCTGTGATAAACACATGTTACAAATCGGCCGGCCGTTGACGGGCTGAAAAACCTTGACGCTCAGATACGGCTTTGTTAGCGTTCCGTACTTTCAGTGCCACGTCGTGATACAGGCGCATGGCCCCCGGAAGTGACCCGAAAGCGGCCCTTCCGGCCGGCGGAGGGGCCCGCAAAACCGCTCGGAGCCCCGGCGGTCTCATGTCATCGTACCGCGATGCGGGCCAAGGCAAGCCGCCCCTCTTCAGGGATGGTGGTATACTCGATACAGGGTTTTGGCTCAATGAATCCTTTTGATATTTTGCTGGCCGTAGTCGGGATCTATTGCCTGATAAGAGGCGTTTTCAGGGGGCTGGTAAAAGAAGTTTCATCCATAATAGGGGTTGTGGGCGGCTTCTACGCCGGTTACACGTTTTACCCTTCTTTGGCCGGTCTCATCGGAAAAGTTTTTTCCAACCCGGCCTACGCCCGGCTGGTGGCTTTCCTCCTGATTTTTGTCCTGGTCTATCTGGCCATCAGTATTTGCGGAGTAATAACCAAGTATTTCATGAATATAGTCTATCTCGGGTGGACAGACAGAATCGGAGGGGCGCTTTTCGGGCTGGCAAAGGCGGTATTGATCGCCGCTGTCCTGGTGATGGTCTTTACGGCTTTTCTGCCCCGCAACACCCCCCTGATCAAAGAAAGTATGTTCGCCAGACCCATCATGCTCGTTTCCGAAATCATGGCCAAGGTCACCTCTGCCAATCTCAAACGGCCTTTCATGGCCAACGCCCGGGTATTGAGACAAAAATGGTCCGGGCAGAAGTAAACACCTCTCCGGACGGTCTGTTCCGCACGGTTACGGGATCTGGAAAATGAACCTTGAAGCCCTGGAGGCTCTCGTAAAACGCCTTACGGCCGAGGACGGTTGTCCCTGGGACCGCCAGCAGACTCCGCAAAGCCTCGGGATTTACCTGATAGAGGAGGTCTTCGAACTGGTGGACGCCATCGGCCGCAACGATTCCCGGGCCATTGCCGAGGAATTGGGCGACGTGCTCTTCCAGGTTGTTTTCATGGCCCGCCTGCTGGAAAAAAACGGTACCCTGAAGCTGGATGAAGTGGTGCAGGGCAATGTGGACAAGATGATAAGGCGCCATCCCCATGTTTTCGGCAACGTGCGCCTGTCGGACGCCGGTCAGGTGAAGAGACAGTGGCAGGAGATCAAACGGGCCGAAAAAGAGGCCGGGGGCAAGGCGTCGCTCCTTGACGGGGTGCCCGCAGGTCTGCCGGCCCTTTTGAAGGCTTACCGCATATCCCAGCGGGCGGCGGCAGCCGGTTTCGATTGGGATGGCCTGGAAGGCGTCATGGACAAGGCCCGGGAGGAATGGTCGGAGATGGAACAGGAACTTGCCGCTTGCGGCTCCGCGGCCGTTTCCCCGGGGTTCGTATCCGAATTCGGCGACCTGCTCTTTACCCTGGTAAATGTCGCCCGGCTGGGCGGATTTCACCCGGAGACATCCCTTGCCGCCGCTGTCGCCAAGTTTACCAGGCGTTTCAGGCGGATGGAAGAGCTGGCAGCCGAGTCGGGACAAAAGCTGGAGCAGCTCGGCAAAGACCGTCTGGAAAAGTTGTGGAAAATAGTCAAGGAAGCAGAAGGCAGTGAGGAAACAGATCTCCCGCCGGGGGTGTTGTGACTGCGGCCCTGACAGGGATGGCAATGATCAGGCTTTCTGATCGACTGTCTTGTGGGCCGGCGGGATTCTGAATATCAAATCACCGTTTTTATTGTATTTTTCAAAGACGATCTTTGTCTCTTCCAGCTTGTATCTGGAAGATTCCTGCTTTTGCCTGTCATGGGTTCTGGCTTTTTGACCGGACTCTGATTTTTCCACCGGCCGGGCACGCCTTACCTCCTCGGCCTGCTGTTGGGTCCGGACTTCATCCCCGGCGGAAGCTGCCGCTTCGATCCGGAACGGGACCCTGACCTCGTTGTCGCCAATACCGCTTAACATGATTATCCCCCCTTTTCCACGGCGTTCCGGCTGCATGCAGACAGTTTCTGGCCGGGTGCCGGTGAATCTGAATCTTTTTTCATGACGCTCCTTCGGTTTCCCCGTCGTGGCCGGTTGGCGTGAAGTTGTTGAAATCCACTATTTTTCTGATGATCTTGTCTGACACGCGGTTTATTATCGATTGCCGCTTGCCTTCGGCGGAGATGACCACCGATTCCGCGGGCATCCGGTGCCCGGCATCAGGGTTATCGGGTTTTTTGACCGCCTTGCGGCTCAACTGGCGGCGGTAGACTTCCAGGACGTTGTCGATCTTGTAGCGATGAATGTACATGGTTACAACCCTCCGTTCATCTTATCGGCAGGGCCGTTACCGAACTTTAGAAAAAAAATCAGGTCAGGATTTCTGACGCCATTTCAAGAAATCGGCGGTGGGAAGAAAAAGCCACTTCCGGCAACCGATCGAGGCTGAACCACCGGACCGCTTCGGCGTCGTCGCCGGGCCGCGGCCGGCCCCTGAAGCGCCTCACCAGGTAGCCGATCACCAGTACGGTATGATACTCGTCGGAAGGATTGGTCAGGATCCCCAGCAGATGAGGGTCTTCGGCCTCCAGCCCGGCCTCTTCCCGCAGTTCGCGCAGGGCCCCTTCTTCCGGGGTCTCGTCCAGTTCGAGAAATCCGCCCGGCAGGCACCAGGTGCCGGCCCGGGGGTCCACCCGGCGCTTGACCAGCAGTACCCGCTTGTGGCTGTCGGCCACCACCACGCAGGCGGCCGGGACCGGGTTTTCATAGATCGGCAGCCGGCACCGGCTGCAGAAAAGCCTCATCCGGCCTTCGTACATTCTTTTCTGGAGCAAATGGCCGCAAAAGGGACAGAAGCGCTTTTCAGGCATAAGGCAATCCGCTGGAACCGGAAAAAGGGAGCCCGCCGGCCGCTTGTCCCGGCGGGCCCTGAATTCAGAAGCAACAGTAACCGGCTGCTAGTCGTCGAAGTCTCCCGCAGGCCCCTTGTCGGAAACTATGGCCGCGGCCTTTTGCCTGATCTTTTCAGGCGTCCACTGGGCCGGATCTTCTATCCGTTCGGCCTTCGGCCCCGGATCGAAGGAATCTTTTTCGCAGATGGTCCGGATTGCCAGCGGGGCCGAATCCCGGGCGTTGAAAACATCGGTCAGGAGGCTGTAGACGAAGTCTTCCACCCTGCGCGCCATCCTTTCCCGGATGGGGCTGGGCTGGGCCAGCAGCTTGTTTTCAAAGGGCAGGTTGAGTTTCTTGAAATTCCCCCCCTTGAGACCGTGCTCGGCGGCGTAAGCCAGCATCTGCTGCCAGACCTGTTCGCTTACGCCCTCGCCCTTTACCTTCAGGAACTGTCCATCGTCGTCCAGGATCGCATTGCCGTAATCGTTGACCTCGACCCCCCAGGAGATCATCTGCAGGGCGGTGGCAACGTTGGCCTTGGTGGTGCGGGTCTTCCGGACTATCTGGCGCAGCCTTTCGGTGCTGTTTCCCGAAGTGCCGTGCTGGGCACCGGAAACCCTGTAGGGTTCCAGGGCCTTGTGGATCTCGGCCGTAAGTTCCACCTGGATGCCGGCCGAGCTGTCCTGGATGCCGTGGGTGGTGCCGTTGTTGAGGGCTATCCAGTTGGGGAATATGCCGTGGGCATTGAGCCCCCGGATCAGGAAGAGGGCTTCTTCCACCGTCGACAGGCCCTCCTTGCCTTTTATTTCACCCACTTCGGTTTCGTAACCGGCCCACTCGGGAACCATGGGGTGCAGTTCTATGCTTGCCAGCAGGTTTTCATCGTCCGGCAGGTGGGAGGCGTCGATGGCAATCGAGGTTATTCCGGCTTCGAACAGGGTCGGTATCTGTTGTTTTGCAACAGGGATATCCTCCGGTTTCTTGATTCCGTAGTGATCGGCATGGATGGCCACCGGGATCCTGATTCCCATCTCGTTGCACATGGCATCCACGATCCGGGCCAGATTCCAGAAGTTGACCGCACAGTAGGCCTCTGTTCCGCCTTCGGAGCGGGCGATTTCGATGATCAGGGCCGCGTTGGCCCGCTGGGCGGCCCGCAGCACTCCCCGGATGACGAAACTGTTGCGTCCGTTAGCCGCTATGCTTACGGCTTTCCCCTTGGTCATCATGGCAAGGTCTATGTACTTGCCGCTTACTATCAGGGCCTTTGAATTGGGAAACAGCTTTTGAATGTTGGGCGGACGGCCCACCTTCAGCGCTCTTTCAAACTCCGCATTGTCGATCTTATCTGCCGAGGTCATTTTCCCCTCCATGGATTGGTGTTTAAAGAATGAAAGCGTTGTCGATATTTTCGAAATCCATAGCTGCCGCTGCTGTCTCGGCCATGCCGGCAAAAGGCGCGGAACGTTTTGCGGGAAGATCAATTTTGCTGTTTTTCGACCGCCTTGAGCTGGGCTTCGATCAGGGCTTTGAGCTTGGCATTGAACGCCTTGACGTCTTCCGAAAATTTTTTCTGCCTGGCCTCGTATTTTTTCAGCCTGGCATTGTATGCGTTTATCTTGGCGTTTATTTCCTGAATCTGGGCCTTGGTTCTCGCCTTCCGGCTTTCTGCCGTCAGTTGCCTGTGTTCTGCTTCCAGGGCGGCGTATTCCTGCTTCAGTTTCTTTTCCCGTTCGGCCAACCGCCGCCTTTCGGCCTTGAGTTGATCATTGGGGTCCGCCGGCAGGTCTGCATCAGGCTTGTCTTCTGCCAATTCAGTATCCGGCCGGGAGATGTCTGCCTGGTTGCCTTCGGCAGCCTCTTGGGCCGTGGAATACACCTTGACGGCGGAACGTTGCTCCGGCGGCACCCTGCTCAGGTCGTCGGTATAGATGATATTGCCGTTTTCGTCCACGTAACGGTAGAATTCCGCATGAGCCAAGGCGGTGAATGCGAACGCCAAAGACAGAACAAGGGCAAAACGGATCATGGCTTGCTGTTCCTCGCTTTCCGGCCGAACCCGGCCTTGCCCGGGCAGGGCGATCCATTGAAATTCCGGGTTTGCCGCAAAAGTAAAGATTTATAATCGTTCCGGAGCAAAATCGTATTTCTTCCCATACTAAGGCCTGGCTTTGTGGCCTGTCAAGACAACCGCCGTCATTTCCATTATTTGAATTGACAATCATCCCCATTATTGTACCATTGGCCGCGCCTTGACGCACTGTTTCAGTGGTTTTTCTGGGAGAGTACCGTGATAAGACCCAAAGAATCGAGCTTGAGATGTCCGCAAGAGGCAAGACCCCGGCCATGTTTATGCCCTCGTGGCCGTAAGCCGCGGCAGTCCCCGGAATGCCGGTTTTCCGAAACACGCCCGGGCTTGATCAAAGCCTGCCTGCCGGCCTTGGTTCTCATTCTGGTGGTTGTTTTGTTCGGTTGCGCGCCCAGGGGCGTGAAGACCCCCCCGGCCGGAAAACCCGTTGCGGCCGCCACCGATCCGCTTTTTGCCGAAGCCGAAGATTTGTTTGTCCGGGGAAAGCTGGCAGCGGCCCTGGAGGCCTATCGCAAATATCTGGATCTCAAACCCCGGGGCAGATACGCGGCCTGGGCCTTGCGGCGCACGGCCGCCATATACCGCCGCCAGGGAAGGCCCGGCCTGGCCCTTGAAGCCTACCGGCGTTTCGAGCGGCAGTTCGGAAACAGTCCCATGGCAGAACAGGTCAGAATCGAGATGCTCGGCCTGCTGCTGGAACAGGAGCGCTATGCGGATGTCATCGACGGGGCAAGCCGCATGCTGGACAAAACCACCAATCGCTCGTCTCTCCGGAACCTGTGGTCTCTTCTGGCCAGGGCTTATTCCGCCATCGGTGATGCGGCCGATGCCGCCTACTACTATCACAAGCTGCTGACGGCTCCGGCCGGGGTGCCCGACAAGGACGAGGTCAGGGCCCGGCTCCAGGCGGCCATAGATCGTCTCAGCCGTTCCGAGGCCGAAATGTTGCTGGACGCCTTCGATGATCCTTTTTCCCGCAGCCGGCTGATGTTCAGGCTGGCCCAGACTTTTATCGACGAGAATCTCTATGACGAAGCCCTCGATGTCCTGAAAAAATTCCGGGAGCTTTACCCTCAGCATCCCCTGGCCGGCAAAGTACAGGCCATGGCGGACGATCTTGAAAAACGTTTCGTGTTTGAGCCTTTTACCGTCGGTTGCCTGCTTCCTCTCAGCGGCCCTTACAAGATTTACGGCCAGAGAGCCCTGGAGGGAATCGAGCTTGCCCTGGACCAGGTTGCGGGCCGGTTGGGGAAGCAGCCTTTCCGGCTGTTGGTGAAAGACACCGGTGCCGATCCCGGCCGCGCCGTGGAAGCTGTCCAGGAGCTGGTGCAGCAAAAGGTGGGTGTCATAATCGGACCGGCTTTCACGGCCGATGCGGCCGCCGCCATGGCCCAGCAGCTACAGGTCCCCATGATCGCTTTGACCCAGAAAGCCGGGGTGCCCGAAACCGGCCGGTACGTGTTCCGTAATTTCATGACTCCTGCCATGCAGGTCAAGGCCCTGGTCACTTACGCCGTTGAAAAACTTGATCTGAGGCGTTTTGCCGTCCTTTATCCGGATGACAATTACGGCAATACCTTCATGGAGCTGTTCTGGGACCAGGTGATCGCAAGCGGCGGGCAGGTGGTCGGGGTTGAATCCTACCGTCCGGATCAGACCGACTTTGCCGAACCCATCTCGAGGTTGACCGGGACGTATTACAGTGTGCCCGAAGACCTGAAAAGGACTCCTCTGGTCAGGGTGGAAAAACCGCCGGAGCTGCCCCTGGAGTCAGAACAAAGGCGTGGTCCGCTGGGCAGGCTGGTCGCCGATTTCACCACCTTGTGGACCGGTCTCTACTGGGATGAGACCCTTGGCCGGGGGGATAAAAGGTCGGCCCGGGAAGGGAAAAAGCCCCTGGTCGACTTCGAGGCCCTTTTCATTCCGGATTCGGCCAAGACGGCCGGAATGATTCTGCCCCAGCTGGCCTATTATGACGTAAACGATGTCTTTTTGCTGGGAACCAATCTGTGGCATTCGGACAGCCTGATCGAACTGGCCGGAAAATATGCCCGCAAAGCGGTGATCGTGGACGGGTTTTTCGCCGGCAGCGCCTATCGGCCGGTGAAACGGTTCGTGCAGCGTTTTGTCTCGGTCTACGGCCGCCGCCCGGGAGTGATCGAGGCCTTTGCCTATGACACGGCCGCCATGGTGATGCGGATTCTTGCCGATCCGGCCCTGAAACTGCGCTTCCAGGTGCAGCGCAGGCTGGCGGCCGTCTTTGACGATCAGGCGGTGACCGGGCCGACCGTTTTCGACCCGTCGGGCGAGGCCCGGAAGCCGCTGTACCTGTTGCGCATCAAGGGCAAGCGGTTCGTCGAACTTGCACATCCATGAATCTTCCTTACCTGACATACAATTTCCTGGTGTCCGGGCTTTACGCAGCCGCCCTGCCGCCGGCGCTGATCGTCCGCCGGGTCCGGAAGGATCTGCGCAGCTTCATCGATCAGCGCTTCGGGCTCGGTTTCGAGACGGAGCCGGGCCGCAGCGCCGGTCACGGGCCGCGAATCTGGATCCATGCGGTTTCAGTGGGCGAGGTGGCAGTGGCCGAAATGCTGGTCCGGACTTTGAGCCGCCGCCTTCCTGAATGTGTGATGGTTTTGTCAACGGCGACCCGTCAGGGGCACCAGGTGGCCCGGAGGCGCATGCCTCCTGAAGTGGGATGTTTCTATGCTCCCCTGGACGTGCTGCCGGCCCTGCGCAGGGTTTTGGGGCTGTTGCGGCCCCACGTGCTGGTGTGTCTGGAAACCGAGCTGTGGCCCAACCTGCTGGCCGAAGCGCGCAGGGCGGGTGCCCGGGTGGCGGTGGTCAACGGCCGGCTGTCGGTTCGCAGCGTCGGCCGCTACCGCAGGCTGGCCTCCATGATGCGGCATGTGCTGAAAAACGTAGACGTATTCAGCATGATTTCTGCCGGCGATGCCCGCCGCATCGAATCCATAGGGGCCTTGGGCGAAAGAATAGAGATCAACGGCAACGTCAAGTTCGACGTCCGTCTGCCGGCTGATTCCTCCGCAATGATGGAGGAACTGAGGCGCCGGTACGGTCTGCAAGACCGCGACAAGGTACTGGTGGCCGGCAGTACCCGCCAGGGGGAGGAAAGGATAGTTCTCGATGCCTACCTGAGCCTGCGGGCCGGTAGCGGCCCGTCGCTGCTCATCATGGCTCCCCGCCACGTGGAAAGGGCGGCCCAGGTGGCCCGGTGGGTGTCTGAACAGGGCCTTGATTACCAGTTTCACAGTGAGCTTGCCGGGGGCCGGCCCCGGGAGGCGGAAGTGGTCATCGTGGACACCATGGGAGATCTTTTCCGCCTCTACGGCCTGGCCACGGTGGTTTTCTGCGGCGGATCCCTGGTGCCTCTGGGTGGACAGAACATCCTGGAGCCGGCCGCCTGGGGCAAGCCGGTGCTCTACGGGCCGCACATGGAAGATTTCGGCGAGGCCCGCGCCATGCTGGAAGGGTGCGGAGCGGGAAAGACGGTCCGGTCAGCCTCCGGGCTTGCCCGGGCCGCCGGCCGTATAATGAACGATCCCGGCCTGGCCTGCGAAATGGGCCGGGCGGCCCAGGATGCCCTCCGGGAACACCAGGGCGCGGTCACCCGCCATGCCGCGGTTGTCGAGCGGCTCTTGCGGCGGCAGCCCGGCGTTTCGTCCCGTCCCGGGTGAATTTTGGCTGCCGGCGCGTTGTTCCGGCCTCCGGCTTCAGGTTTCGTTTTTGAGCGAACCCTGGCCGGTTGCCTCCAGGACCGCCGACCACAGCTTGCCCCGCGGCGAGACCTGCTTGCGCTTGCCGGCCGATGCTTCCATGGGAATGTGGACGAAATGGTTGTTCCAGCGTCCGATCAGCAGCTTGGTCTTGCCGGCCAGGCCGGCATGAACCGCGTCCCGGCCCAGAAAGCCGCAAAAGACGCTGTCGTTGGCATTGGCCGGCAGGCTGCGGATCATGTAGCTGGGATCGATGTATTTCAGATTGATTTCGATATTCCTGGCCCTGAAGTAGTCAGCGATGGCCCGCTTGAGGAACAGGCCGATGTCTTTCAGCTTGACATTGCCCGAAGCATCCCTTTCCAGACTGTCACCGCTGAAAAATTTCTGGCCGGCGCCCTCGGCCACCACGATAACGGCATGGCCGCGGGCGGCCAGGCGTTTTTCAAGGGCCGCCAGAAATCCCTTGGGACCTTCCAGGTCGAAATCGACCTCGGGAATCAGCACGAAGTTCACGTCCTGCTGGGCCAGGGAGGCCGTGGCGGCGATGAAGCCCGAATGGCGGCCCATGAGCTTTATCAGGCCGATACCGTTGGGATAGCCCTGGGCTTCGTTGTGGGCGCCGATTATGGCCCGGGTGGCCACGTCAACCGCCGTGTCGAAGCCGAAGGAGCGCGATACCAGGTGGATGTCGTTGTCGATGGTCTTGGGGATGCCCACCACGGCTATCTTCAGCTTGCGGCGCCCGATGGTGTCGGCAATCTTGCAGGCGGCCATCAGGGTGCCGTCACCGCCGATCATGAAAAGGATGCCGATGTTCATCCTTTCCAGGCTGTCTGTGATTTCATCCATGTCCTGGGGACCCCTTGAAGAGCCCAGGATCGAGCCGCCCATGTCGAGGATGTTGGTTACGGCGGCGGGGGTGAGATCCATCACCGGGTGGCCGTAACTGGGGATGAAACCCTGAAGCCCGTAGCGTATTCCGTAGATGTTGCGCACTCCGTAATGGTAGTACAGTTCCAGGACGATGGAACGGATGATGTCGTTTAATCCCGGGCACAGGCCGCCGCAGGTGACCACCGCGCATCTGAGCTTGCTGGGATCGAAATAGATCTTTTCCCGCGGACCGGCCAGCTCGAAGGTCGGCAGGGGCTTGCCCTGTCTGACCAGCTCCCGGACCGTTTCGGCCTCGATATGGATCAAGACCCTTTGTTCGTCGCTGACAAAGGGCTGCTTGACGGCTCCCCGGTCCTCTTGCAGCAAGGGGGAGGGTATCTTGGCCTTTCCCAGGGTCTTGATGGTCATGTCGGTGGTTTCTACCATCATCAGGCACCTTCCTTTCCGCCGGCGGCCCGGCCGTTCTCAGACCGCTCAGCTGCCGTTGAATTTGAATTCACCCTTGCCCAGGATGTCATGCAGGTGAAGGATGCCGCAAACAGATTCACTGTCGTCGATGATGGGCAAAACGGTGATCTGGTGCTGTTCCATAAGGTTCAGGGCGTCGTAGGCCGGAGTTTCGGCCTTTAGGTAGTACGGCTCGGGGGTCATGATCTGATCGACCTTGCGCTCCAGCAGGGGCAGCCCGCGGGCCACGGCCCGGCGGATGTCGCCGTCGGTGATTATTCCCAGCAGGTGTTTTCGGGGCGAAAGTACCAGGATGACCCCCAGGCTGTGGCGGTCCATTTCCGCCAGGGCGTCAGAGGCGTCGGCGCCGGAGGGCACCCAGGGAATGGCGTCGCCGGTAAGCATTATGTCCCTGACCTGGCTGGCCAGGCGCTGGCCCAGGGCCCCTCCGGGATGAAACTTTTTGAAATCCGAAGACTTGAAATGTTTCTTGTTTATCAGGACCACGGCCAGGGCGTCTCCCATGGCCAGCATGGCCGTGCTGCTGGCAGTCGGGGCAAGACCCAGGGGGCAGGCCTCCCGTTTCACCGCGACATCGATGACTATGTCGCTGGATTTGGCCAGGGTCGAGTCGTCCCTGCCGGTAAAAGCAATGACCGGGCAGCCCATTTTCCTGATGGTGGGAAGCAGCATGTTCAGCTCGTCGGTTTCGCCGCTGTAGGAAAGGGCGATGAAAACATCGTTGCTGCCCACCATTCCCAGATCGCCGTGCATGGCTTCCACCGGGTGCAGGAACAGCGATCTGGTTCCGGTGCTGTTGAGGGTGGCGACTATCTTGCGGCCGATGAGGCCGGATTTGCCGATGCCGCTGACAATGACCCTTCCCCGGCAGCGGCAGATCATATCCACCATTTCGACAAAGCGCCGATCGATCCGTTCGATCAGGCCGGAAATTCCTTCAGCTTCTATCCGCAGCACTTCGGCGGCCTGTTGGATTACCATTTGCTCTCCGGTTTCGTTTCGTAACGGCGCCCGGCACGCCGGGCGCCCCGATTCTTGATTGTTCATGTTCCGAGATCGGTTCATATGCCGACATCAGGTAAAACTTTAACGGCCGGTAGTCAAGCCGGATTTCCCGCTGATTTGCCGTTGACGGCCGGCCGGCATTTTTTGCTTGACATTTTCCATGGGGGGCGATTATAGGATCGCCGGTTTTTTATCCTGGTCACGGCCGGAGATTTTTCTTCCGGCTTTTTTGTGGCCTGATGATCATAACTAATTTAGGGGGTGATAACAATGATTTGTCAAACCATTCGTAAAGGGCTGGAATGCGCCTTCATGACAGCCAAAGGTTGCAGCTACAACGGCGGGCTTTGCCATGAAATCGTGGAAGAGTGCAAGGGGTGCGGCCGCAGCCAGCAGCTGGAATCCGGCTGGTACTGTACCGCCTGTCCCGAGCCGGAGATCAAGTGGAAGCATGGACACTGCAACATGGCCACCCATGTAACCATCACGACCAACGGAAAGTCCAAGAAACTGAATCCTCTCAAAGCATCCAAACGAAGGGGCCGTTGAGATGGTCGACCGAACAGCAGAAGCCCCGCGGCTGTCTACGCGGGGCTCGCTTTCTTTGTCCCGGCTTCCCTCCTGATTCCTCCGGCCTTTGTGCTTGACAGCACCTGCAGCAGCCGATAAACAGCCAACACCGGCAGTTTGGCTGCCGCCTCCAGATAGAGCGTCTTTTTTTCAACAGCCGTTTGCAAAGGATGGCACCATGAACCCGTTGGCCGCTGAATTAAATTCAATTCTGTCTTCCGCCAATCCCCAGGTATATGCAATGCTCTCCAAGGTGGGCCAGAGACTTTTCTTCCCCAGGGGGATTCTCAGCCAGAGTGCCGAAGCCAGGGAGAAGGCCCACAAGATAAACGCCACCATCGGTATCGCCAAGCAGGACGGCCATACCATGTACCTGTCCAAGGTGATGGACATGATCACCGGCCTTAAGCCGAGCCAGTCCCTGACCTACGCTCCTTCTTTCGGGATACCGGCCCTGCGCCGGCGCTGGCAGCAGGACCTGGTGGCCAAGAATCCCTCCCTTGCCGGCAAGGCAATAAGCCTGCCGGTGGTAACCTGCGGGATTACCAATGCGGTTTCGGTCTTTTCCGAGATGTGGGTCGATCCTGAAGACGTGATCATCCTGCCCTCCATGATGTGGGGCAACTACAACATGATCTTCTGCGTGCGCAATCAGGCCCGCATGGTTCACTACGAAATGTTCGGCGCCGGCGGCGGTTTCAACCTTGAAGGTTTCAGCAAGGTGGTGGAAGAAGAAGCCGGCAGGTGCGGCAAGATCGTCGTCATGCTCAATTTTCCCCACAACCCCACCGGTTACGCTCCGACGGTGAGAGAGGCGCGGCAGATAGCTGCCGTGCTGCAGAAAACGGCCCGGGGCGGATGCAATGTGCTGGCCGTGATGGACGACTCCTATTTCGGACTCTTCTATGAAGACGACACCTTCAGGGAGTCACTGTTTGCCCTGCTGGCAGGAGCGGATCCGAACCTGCTGGCGGTCAAGCTGGACGGGGCCACAAAGGAGTATTTCGTCTGGGGCTTCAGGGTCGGGTTCATTACCTACGGAGCCTTGTTTGAAGACGACCGCGGCTATGAGGCCCTGGAGAAGAAAACCGCCGGTTGTGTCCGGGGCAATATCTCCAATGCTTCTCACCTGAGCCAGTCCCTGCTTTTGAGGTGCATTGAAGATCCCGGCACGGCCAAAGAGATGGAGGAGAAATTTTCCATCCTCAGACAGAGGTCCCTGGAAGTCAAAAAGGTTCTCGAAGATCCGAAATACGCCGATGCCTTCGAGCCCTATCCTTTCAACTCGGGATATTTCATGTGCCTGCGGCTCAAGACGGTGGACGCCGAAGCCCTGCGGGTCCACCTGCTCGAGCGCTTCGGCGTTGGACTGATATCCCTCGGCAGCGACAAGCTGAGGGTGGCCTATTCGTGTATCGAGCAAAGCCAGGTGCGCGAACTTTTCGACATCATTCTTCAAGGTGTGCGCGATCTGGAGACCGGACCCTGATGGCAGAACCTGAAATTCCGGCCAGAAAGACTTCCATGACCGATTCCCTGCGCTCCATCAACCTGGTGGACGCCGGTAAATGGGCCCTTTATTTCTTTGCCATCGGAGTCATCGCCGGCCTGGGTTCGATTGTCTTCCATTACCTTTGCCAGCTGGGCAGCCATTACTTTCTCGATTACATGGCCGGTTACCGGCCCCCGCCGCCGGCAGGCGAGCATCACCTGCTGGAGCCTACTACCAGGCCCTTTTCACGCTGGATGCTGTTGCTGCTTCCCATGCTGGGGGGGATCGTCTCGGGATGGCTGGTCTATACCTTCGCCCCGGAGGCCGAGGGCCACGGCACGGATGCGGCCATCAAGGCCTACCACCATGCCGGCGGTTTCATCCGCGGCCGGGTGCCCATCGTCAAGACCCTGGCTTCATCCATCACCCTGACGACCGGCGGCTCGGGCGGCCGGGAGGGGCCGATCGCCCAGATCGGGGCCGGTTTCGGATCTTTCCTGGCCACCAAGCTGAAGCTCACCGACCGCGACCGGCGGATAATGATGGCCGCCGGTGTCGGCGCCGGGGTGGGCAGCATCTTCAGGGCGCCCCTGGCCGGGGCTCTCTTTGCCGCCGAGGTTCTCTACCGGGACCCCGAACTGGAAGCCGACGTCCTCATTCCGGCCGGCATCTCTTCGGTGGTGGCTTACTGCCTCTTCTGTCTGGTCTTCGGATGGGGATCACTCTTTGACTCGCCGCCTTTCGAATTTCGCAATCCTCTCGAACTCGGACCCTACCTGATCCTGGCCCTGGTTCTCATTCCGGTAAGCTGGGTTTACGTAAAGACCTTTTACGGCACCATGGGGATCTTTGCCGGCCTGGAGGCCATACCCAATCACATCAAGCCGGCCATCGGCGGCCTGCTGACCGGGATGATCGGTTTTTTCTGGCCCCACACCCTGGCCTTCGGCTACGGCTACCTCCAGCAGGCCATTTACAACGAGGCGACCATCTGGCTGCTGCTGACCCTGGCCGTGGGCAAGATCTTCACCACTTCCTTTACCATCGGATCGGGCGGCAGCGGCGGAGTCTTCGGCCCTTCCATAGTTATCGGCGGAGCCCTCGGAGCGGTGGTGGGCAAACTTTTTCACCAGGCTCTGCCCCAGGTGGTCACCGACCCGGGAGCCTTTGCAGTGGTGGGGATGGCAGGTTTCTTTGCCGCCGTTTCCAACACTCCCATTTCGACCATAATCTTCGTTTCGGAGATGACCGATTCCTACCACCTCCTGCTTCCCAGCCTGCTGGTCTGCTGGGTGACTTTCATGGGCGCCAGGAAATGGACCATCTTCGAGTGCCAGGTCCAGAGCAAGGTCGATTCCCCGGCCCATGCCGGGGATTTCTTCGTCGATGTTCTCCAGACCATCCACGTCAGGGATCTGATGTCCCAGGTGAAAAAGGTGGAACTCATTCCCCAGGACATGCCTTTCCAGGAGTTCAAGAAGTATCTTTCGGCATCCACCCAGCATTACTTCCCGGTGATGGACGAAAACCAGCGGCTGATAGGCATTTTTTCGATCAACGATGTCCGGGGGGTATTGTTTTCCAAGGAGATAGAACACCTGGTGGTCATGAAGGACATCGCCACAACCGACATGATCTATACCACTCCCGGCGACGACCTCAACACTGTCATGCAGAAGTTCACCATGAAGAACATCGACAGTCTTCCGGTGGTGAAAGAAGACGATCCCGGCCAGCTGATCGGCATGCTCAACCGCCGGGAAGTGATCGCCTACTACAACAAGCGGCTTGAAGAACTGAAACGATCCCGCCGGCGGTGATCGCCCCTGTCTGGCGGGAGCCCGGTCCGGCCGGCTTCCCCTTTGCGGGGATTGATAACGGAATCTGTCAGGTCCGGGTAAAGTTTATTGTTTCTGCATCTCAATGGCATCCACCGGGCAGGCGTCGCGGCAGAATTGGCAGGCGATGCAGGCATGGCCGCGGCTGAGAAAAGGATAGCGGATCGTGTCCCGGGAGCCTGAATCCGGCTTCAGTTCGAGGCAGCTTACCGGGCAGGCTTCGATACAGGCCCGGCAGGCCGTGCAGCGCGCAAGATCGAAGACCGGCCGCGGCCAGAGACGGCGGATGCGGATTCTCCGGGCCGGCTTGCCCTCCGGGGTGCGGATCGATTGATGGGGGCACTTGCGGCCGCAGGCACCGCAGTCGATACACAGCTCCGGATCGATATGATAGACATGTTCCGGCCGTCCCGAGATGGCGCCGACCGGACAGATGGTTTTGCAAACTCCGCACCCCACGCAGGTCTGTTCGATTTTGTAAGGCATGGATAGATTCCCGGTTCAAGCCGGGCCGGTTATGGCTCGATGCCCAGCCGCTTGCAGGTTGATGCAGTGGGTATACCCGTGTCGGGATCCCAGCCCATTTCCTTCCAGTACAGTCTGCGCAAAGCCTGCAGGGGAACGCGGCGGCCCTTGTTGGCTCCCTGCCGCTGGGGAGGGTCTCCCAGGGCCCGTCTGCTGATCCTTATCTTCGCCGGAGCTATCCCCTGCCGGACGTTGAACAGCTGGCGCAGGCTCTGGACGCGCCGGCCGATGTCCATGTATCGTTCGTTTTCCAGCTGCCAGCCGGTGGCCGCATTGAGCCATTTGAACACCGGCAGGCGCTCGATGCCGAGAAAGGCTCCGAAAAGGCAGGCCCCGGCGCCGTTGAGCACGTTCATGTAACAGCTGCAGGCGGCGGCCATGACGGCCTTGACCTTGTTGGCCTTGTACTTGCTGCCCTTGAAGTAGACAAGACCGGGAAAAGGCAGAGTTTCCAGGGCATGCCAGAGGCCGAACATTTCGTAGTAAAGCTGTGAGCCCACGGTGTGCTTGCCCGGGGAAGGCTCCAGGGCATAGTGAATGGCAAAGCCGGGATCGAAACGGCTGTCGTGCATTCCCAGGCTCTGGCCTCCGGCGCAGATGGCGTATTCCGGGGCTCCGGAGCCGATCCTTGCGGCGGCTTTGCTTGCCCCGTCGGCAAAAAGGTCGCCGACACCTTCGCGCCGGATCATTTTCTCCACCAGGGCGACTATGGCCTGCCGGTTACCCCAGGTAAGCTCCAGTCCGTCTGTCTGCGATTTTGTAAGAAGCCCGTTCTGAAAACACTCCATGGCCATGGCCACGGCCCCGCCGGCGGATATGGTGTCCATCCCGGCCCGGTTGAGAAGGTCGTTTAGATAGAAGATGCTGGCGGCGTCGTTGTTCATCAGCAGGGGGCCCAGGGCCATGGTGGTCTCGTACTCCGGACGGTGGATTTCACGTTGCGGATCGATCACCGAGGGCATCATGCCGCCGCATCCCAGGGGGCATGAATAGCAGAAGTACTTGGCTTTCACCGGCCGGGTGATGGCATCGGCCCCGATGGCTCCGGAAAGCTCCGCCGGAAAATCCAGGTTGCAGCCGTCCCAGTTTCTGACCGGGGCATCACCCATTTCAATGGAGGCCTGGTTCATGCTGACCGTGCCCCACTTGCGCAGCATGATTTTGTAGAGCAAGCCGTCGGTCATGGGCTGGGCCGGCAGCGCCCGCATGAGAGAGCCCAGCCGGGCCATCATGTCGCTGGAAACAAACGGCGGCTGCCACCTGGTATCCTGGTTGCACTTGCTGCTGAGCTGTTTCATGATCCCGGGGCGGGCCGCCTTCACCCTGCGGCTGCCGGCCAGGACGACGGCCTTGAGCTTCTTGGAGCCCATGACGGCCCCCAGGCCGGAACGGGCCGCCAGCCTTCCCCGGTCGTTTGAAATTCCGGCAATCAGTGAGAGTTTCTCACCGGCAGGGCCGATGCAGGCAACCCGGGGACGCTTTTTGCCCTTATGGTGTCTGATCAGCCAGTGCTCGGTCTCGATGGTATCCCTGCCCCACAGATGGGAGGCATCGCGGATTTCAGCCTTGCCGCCGTCGGCATAGAGGTAGACCGGCCGGTGGCTCACGCCGGTAAAGAAGATGGCGTCGTATCCGCATTGCTTGATGGCCGGCGCAAAATTGCCGCCGCAGTTGGCATCCCCCCAGGTTCCGGTGAGCGGCGATTTGCCCACCACCATCCAGCGGCCGGTGAAAAGACTGCCGGTTCCGGTGAGCAGACCGGAAACGAAACCGAGAATGTTTTCCGGCCCCAGCGGATCTGCCCCGGCCGGGATGCGGCGGTAAAGATACCAGGCCGCAAGGCCCATGCCGGACAGCAGCTTGCGGAAAATGGCCGGATCCACCTTTTCCGCCCGGATTCTGCCGCCGGATAGATCCACCCACAGAACTTTTCCCATGTAAGCATAGGAGGTCATGCCTTGACTCCTGCCCCGGGCAAAGCAGACAAATATTGTCCCGGCAGTCTGGAAAAGCGCAAATAAATTATCTGTCCATGCAGGTTATCGTTAAAGCGGAGGCCGGGAAAATGCAAGCAATTCTTTCTTTGACCTCGGAGCGGAAATTGACTATCAAGGAGTACAGACCCTCGAGATACGGTTTCCGGACGGTGGAAATCTCCGGCGGCGCCTGTTGCCGGAACGAGTTTTTGGCTGCTGAGCTTTTTCTCCGGAAATCGAGACAGGTTTTACAAGTCATGAAGAAAAGCGTTGGTTTGATAGTCTTTTTCTGGCTCCTGCTGGCAGCGGCCGCAGGGGTCCGGGCCGAGGCTGTCCTGTTCGGAACCCTGGGGGTGACCGGCGACGACGGCCGTTTCGTGCCCGGCTCCATGATCCGGGTCTACCTGGTGCGGGAAAAGATACCCTGCCCCCGCTTGAGTTCCCGGGCGCCTGCCGGCCTGGCCCGGCTGGAATGGATCGAAAAGGTCAACGACGCCCACCTGGCATTTTTCAAAGCCTTCCGGCAAAAAGCGGCCCGGAAGGGGTTTATCGTCGCCGAGACGGTCACCAGCCGGTCCGGAACTTTCACCTTCAGGGGGCTGGCTCCCGGGACCTACTACGTGGTGGTTACCTTTCCCGCCATGATCCGGTGTAAAAAAGTCACCTGGCAGGTGCCGGTGAAGATTCCGGCCGGCGGTTACAGCTTCGTTCATCTCGATTCGAGCAACCTGGCCCTTCCGGTAGGCCAGCGCTGATCCGGGGCCGGAACGGTTGCCGGTGAAATTGCGCCTGCCCGATCGGCAAGCTTAGGAAACAAATGGACAGCGAAAAACTGAAAAGACTGATCGATGCGGCCGCCGGCCGCCGGCCGGTGGACCTTCTGCTGGAAAACGCGCGCTTGCTAAACGTCTTCACGGCAAAGACGGAAAGAACTTCCATCGCCATTGCAGACGGGTACGTGGTGGGCTTCTGCGCGCAGGAGGCCCGCCGGAAGATGGACCTGGAGGACAGGTTCGTTGCCCCCGGCCTGATAGATGCCCATGTCCACCTGGAAAGCTCCCTGACCTGTCCGGCCGAGTATGCCAGGGCGGTGGTGCCGCGGGGGACTGCGGCCGTGGTGGCAGATCCCCACGAGATCGCCAACGTGCTGGGCCGCGACGGTATCGACTACATGCTCAGGGCATCGGAAGATCTGCCCCTGGATGTCTACCTGGCCCTGCCGTCCTGCGTGCCGGCAACCTCCATGGAGACCGCCGGTGCCCGGCTCGAAGCCCGGGATCTTGCGCCCCTGCTGGAGCATCCGCGGGTGGTGGCCCTGGCCGAAATGATGAATTTTCCGGGGGTGATCGCGGCCGACGCCGACGTGCTGGCCAAGATTGCGGCGGCCGGCCGGGCGGGAAAACCGGTCGACGGCCATGCCCCCGGGCTGGAAGGACAGGGCCTGCAGGCCTATCTGGCAGCCGGCATTGCCAGTGACCACGAGTGTACCACGGCTGCCGAGGCTTACGAAAAACTGGCCGCCGGCATGCATGTCATGATCCGCCAGGGAACGGGCGCCCGCAACCTGGACGACCTGGTTGAGATTGTAAATCAACGGACCTGTCACCGGATCATGCTGTGCACCGACGATCGCCATCCCCACCATCTGATGGAAGAAGGCCACATGGATGCGCTGGTAAGACAGGCCATTTCCCGGGGCGTGGACCCGGTGACGGCCGTCCGTATGGCCACCCTCAACCCGGCCGAGTATTTCGGACTGCGCCACCTGGGGGCGGTGGCACCGGGCCGGAGGGCCGATCTGGTGATCCTGGACGACCTGGAGAAGTTCCAAGTCTCCAGGGTGTTTCACGCCGGCCGGCAGGTTGCCGCCGCCGGCAAGCTGGAGCCGGACCTGGAGCCCGGCGCGAGGCCGGCAGCTCCTTCGCCCATGCGGATCGATGCCCGGAGCGTCGATTTCCGGATTGCGGCCGGCGGCAGGAGGATTCGGGTGATCCAGGTCACCGACGGCCGGATAGTCACCGGCAGCCTGGTGGCAGAAGCCGCCGTCGAGCGGGGCCAGGCGGTGAGCGATCCGGCCAGGGATCTGCTCAAGCTGGCGGTGATCGAGCGTTACCAGGGAAGCGGCCAAATGGGCATGGGGTTTGTCAGGGGATTCGGCCTCAAACGCGGGGCCCTGGCTTCCACCGTGGCCCATGATTCCCACAACCTGGTGGTGGTGGGGGCCGACGATGAAGACATGCGCCTGGCCGTGGCCGGCCTGGTGGAGATGGGTGGCGGCCTGATGGCTGTGGAAGGGGGCAGGGTGCTGGCCGAACTTGACCTGCCGCTTGCGGGCCTGATGTCGCCCGAGCCGCTGGAAACAGTGCGCCGCTGCCTGGACGATCTGCTGGCGGCTGCCAGGTCCCTTGACTGCGTGCTGTCGGATCCTTTCATGAGCCTGAGTTTTCTGGCTCTGCCGGTGATTCCCGAGCTGAAGCTCACCGACAAGGGCCTGGTGGACGTTACCGTTTTCAGGCCGGTATCCCTGTTTGTTGATTGAGCCTTGAATGCCGAAGTATCGGAAGGAAAAAAGATCACCCATGGATGAATTGAACCCCAACCGGCCCATCTGGCTTGCTGACGACGGCCTTGCCGTCAGGGTAATCGACCAGAGAAAACTGCCCCACGAGCTGGAGATCCTCGACCTGACCACGGTGGACCGGGTTATCCAAGCCATCGTGGAGATGGTGGTCCGGGGCGCCCCCCTGATAGGGGTGACCGGGGCCTACGGGGTGATGCTGGCTGCTGCCGCAGCCGGCGGCCGGGCAGAACTGGAAAAAGAGGCCGGGCGCATCAAGGCCGCCCGGCCCACGGCGGTCAACCTGGCCTGGGCCGTGGACCGGACCCTGGCGGCGGCCCTAGAGTGCGGAAGGCAGCCGGACCGGGTGGCCGCCGCCCGGCAGGAGGCCGGCCGGATTGCTGCCGGGGAAGCGGAGAACTGTCGCCGGATAGGGAGCCACGGGGCCCGGCTGATCCAGGAGGCAAGCCGCCGCAAGGAGGGGAAAACGGTCAACATCCTCACCCATTGCAATGCCGGCTGGCTGGCCTGCGTTGAGTGGGGAACTGCCACGGCTCCGATCTACGTGGCCCATGGCCGGGGACTGAAGGTTCACGTCTGGGTGGACGAGACCCGGCCCCTGAACCAGGGAGCCCGGCTGACGGCCTGGGAGCTCGGCCGCCGGGGCGTGCCCCACACGGTGATCGCGGACAACGCCGGCGGCCATCTGATGCAGCACGGGCTGGTGGACATGGTGATCGTCGGAACCGACCGCACCACCGCCGCCGGGGACGTGGCCAACAAGATCGGCACCTATCTCAAGGCCCTGGCGGCCCGCGACAACGACGTGCCTTTCTACGTGGCCCTGCCTTCTTCGACCTTCGACTGGCGGATCAGCGACGGGTTGCGCCAGATCCCCATCGAGGAACGCGACCCGGACGAGGTCCGCTACGTCCGGGGCCTGGCAGGAGAAAGTACCCGGCAGGTACTGGTGCCGCCGGCCCAAAGCCCGGCTGCCAATCCGGCCTTCGATGTCACCCCGGCCCGCCTGGTTACCGGACTGATCACCGAAAGAGGGATCTGCCGGGCCACCGCAGCCGACATTGCCCGCCTTTTTCCGGACAAGGCCGGTGCCGCGGCTTGACACCGGAACCAGGATAGGGCAGGAAAGATGGCCATGTTGACCGAACTTGAAAAAAGAGTGATTGCCTCGATCCAGGGCGACATACCCATCGTGGAGCGGCCCTATGCCGAGCTTGCCCGCAAACTGGGAATCAGCGAGCAGCTCCTGCTCGATACCCTCCGCAGCCTCTGCCGGCGGGGAGTGATCCGCCGTTTCGGGGCCACCCTGCGCCACCAGAAGTCGGGCTATGGCGCCAACGCCATGACCGCCTGGCAGGTGGAGGAAGACAGGGTGGAAGAGGTTGGCCGGATAATGGCCTCTTTCCGGGAGGTCTCCCACTGCTACCGCCGTGATCCCACCCCCCGCTGGCCTTACAATCTGTATACCATGATTCACGGCTCCACCGAGGAAGACTGCCGGCAGGTCGCCCGGCGCATGGCCCGCGAGGCGAAAGTGGACGACTATACCCTTCTTTTCAGCCGGCGGGAGCTGAAAAAGACTTCCATGCAGTATTTCGATATCGCTCCGGACGGCGATCAGGATCAAGCCGACCAGGCATGAACAAGGTTCCAGGATCTTCAGATGCTCCCGGGGTGCTGCTTGTAAATCCCTGGATTCACGATTTTGCGGCCTTCGACTACTGGGCCAAGCCAGTGGGACTGTTGCTCCTGGCCGCCCTGCTGCGCAGCTGCGGCGCAAGGGTTGCTTACATCGACTGCCTCGACCGCTTTCATCCCCGTTCCACCGTGGCAGGCAGGACCAAGCCCGACGGGCGCGGCCCTTACCAGAAAACCGCCATCGCCAAGCCGCCGGCCCTGGCGAAAGTGCCCCGCACCTGGAGCCGCTACGGCATCCGGCCGCAGTGGCTGCGCCGGGATCTTGCCCGCACTCCAAAACCCGACCTGATCCTGGTCACCTCGATGATGACGTACTGGTATCCTGGCGTCCGGGAAACCATTGCCGAACTCAAGCGGGCCTTTCCGGACGTTCCCCTGGCCCTGGGAGGCGTCTATGCCACCCTTTGCCCGGATCATGCCCGCAAAGTCAGCGGAGCCGACCTGGTTTTGAGCGGCCCCGGGGAGACGGCTGTTTTCGGACTGCTGAAGGAGTATACCGGCTGGCGGGTGAAGCCGGATTTCGATCCGGACCGGCTGGACACCTACCCCTGGCCGGCCCTGGATCTGCAGCGCCGTCTGGCCTACGTTCCGCTGCTGACCGGCAGGGGATGTCCTTTCAGGTGCGCCTATTGCGCTTCTTTTCTGCTGGAGGAGAATCTGCGGCGGCGCAGCCCGGAGGCGGTCATGGAAGAAATCCGCCACTGGCACGGCAACTTCGGGGTGCGCAACTTTGCCTTTTACGATGACGCTTTGCTGGTGGATGCCCAAAGGCACGCCCTGCCCCTGCTGGAAAAGATAGCTGCCTCGCCCCTGGAGCTTGCCTTTCATACTCCCAACGCCCTCCACGTGCGGGGCATAGACCGGCAGGTTGCCCGCATGCTCCGCCGGGCGGGCTTTCAGACCATCCGCCTGGGGCTGGAGACGACCGCCTTCGAGCAACGCAGCCAGCTGGACGCCAAGGTGACTGAAATGCAGTTCCGGCAAGCGGTGGCAAACCTGAAAGACGCCGGCTTCCGGGCTTCCCAGGTAGGGGCCTATCTTTTGGCCGGCCTGCCCGGCCAGTCCTTCCGGGCCGTGGCCCGCTCCATCGAAGTGGTCAAGTCCGCGGGCATCACCCCGGTTCTGGCCCACTACAGCCCGATTCCCGGCACCAGGCTCTGGCCGCAGGCCGTGGCTGCCTCGCCTTACGACATCGCAGCCGATCCGCTCCTGACCAACAACGCCATCTTTCCCTGCCGCCGCCAGGGGTTTTCATGGCAGGATCTTAGCCGCCTGAAAAACCTCTGCCGGGCCTGACGCGGGCTCAAAAGGGCAGTTTCAGGCCTTTCAGCAGGTCGTTGCCCATGTTGAGGCGCCGGGTGATTTCCTTTTCCAGGGGGCCTAGCACGGCCGTCTTTTTTCGGGCTTCAGCCAGGGCAGGGCCGACTTTTTCGGAGATGGCGGCCCGCAGTTCTTTTTCCAGCCGGGCGGCCTTGCCGGCCAGGCTGGCGGCCACGGCCTTTTTCAATATCCGGTCCAGGTCTGATGAGATCCGGGTGCTGACCTCCGGTCCCTGCTGCACTATTTCCGCCCGGAACCCGAAATCATGGACCTTTTCAAGCACCCGGCCGATTTCCTCCGCCAGACCGGACACCTTGCCGGTGTCGGCCGCCAGCTTGAGCTGCGCCAGTTTGCCCTTGAGCCGGGCCTCCAGGCGGCCTTTGGCGGCTTCAATATCCAGGACCAGGTCGGCCAGGCCGGACTCGATGTTCACCGGCAGCCGGTCCAGGGCCTCGATTGTCAGCCCCTTTATCCTAAATCCGGCTATCTGCGCATCGAGCCTGTGGCGGGGATCACGGGGCCTGGTGAAATCCAGTCGGCCGACGACCGACAGGCTGTCCAGGCCCTCCAGGTTGCGGCCCAGCAGGCGCAGAACCGTGGGCCGGCCGATCAGGGCCGGGGCATCGGAAACATCGGTAAGGCTGCCCCTGATCTTGCCGGCTGTCAGGATCAGGCCGATTTTGGCCTGCTGCAGCCAGAAGTCCGGCAAAGGACTGGTTTCGGCAAAGCGGATATCCAGCCCCCGGCCGCGGACCGGCTTGTGACGGACCGGTTTTTCGCGCTTTGCGGCGGGCCGGTTGAGATAGGGTTCGATCTTGAAATACCAGGCGGCTGCCGTCTGATACCAGCGGCACAGGCTGCGGCCGAAAATCAGGCGGCTGAGATTGGACAGCCCCTGGCCCGAGAGGGTGTATTTTTTCTTCAGCCGCTCCAGGTCGCGGGCCGGGGCCTTGGAAAGATCGGCGGCCCTTTTTTGGAATTCGGCTGCCTGGGACCGGAAATCGTCCCGGGCTTTTTCCAGGGTGGCGATGTCGCGGCGGATGGAAGCTGCCAGCTGTTTTATCTTGCCGGCCGAGCCGATTATGCCGGTAACCGAGCCGGAGTTTTTCCGGATGGCCTCGAATTGGCGGCGGTAGTTTTCGAGCTTCTTTTGATCGGGAAGCTGCTTCAGCCTATCTTCCCAGTACCGCCGGGCCTCTTCCAGGTCGGCCTCCAGCTTTTTGGCTTCCTCCAGGCTGGCGAGTTTTTCCCGCTCGACGATGCTGGCGGCATCGGGCAGGCTGAGGGCCGGCAGGTCGGTTGGCAGGCACAGGTCCCCCGGCGGGGCCGCAGGCTTGCCGGTGGCGGCGGAGCCGTTTTTGCCGGCAGCCGGCTGAGGTTTTTTCTCTTTTTTGACCACTTTCCCCGGCCGGCTGCGCCTGGTCCCCATGCGCAGGCCTGCGACATTCATTTTTTCGATTATCAGCTTGCGGCGCAGCAGGGGGCGGGGTGCGATGGCCATGCCGATCGTGTCTGCCGCCACCAGGTTGAAGGCCGGTTTTTGCGGATCGGTGACCTGGATCCCCTTCAGTTCCAGGGCCATGGGAAACAGGGAGAGGTCGGCTGCGGCAATGTCCACCTGGGCTCCCACGGCAGCAGTGGCCGCTTTTTCAAGGGATATTTTCACCAGCCAGCCTGCCAGCAGCCACCAGAAGAGCCACAGCGCCAGGCAGAAGGCGGCAAAGGCGGCCAGTCCTTTCCAGCGGATCAGACGGTTCATGCCGTACCTCCCAGGTTGGATATGTTCTTGTAAACGGCAAAGATTTTGCTGGCCTTGATGGTCTGGGCCAGGGGCAGTTTGGCGATCCAGTCACGGATGTGCACCCGGTAACGCCGGACCAGCCAGTTGGTCAGCAGGAAAAGTGGCATGAAGGCCGCCAGGGCCACTGCCAGGCTGCCCATGACCACCGTATTGTAGAGCCGGTCCAGACGGAACCAGGTGGTGTTGTAAAGAGCGGTCCAGAAATCAAGCAGTCCTCCGGCGGTCAGCAGGGCCAGGCCGACCCGGTGAAAGAGGGGATCCAGGGCAAAGGCCAGGGCGCTGAAAAGGGGCCAGGCCACCAGGAAGGTCGACAGGTTGACCCGCAGCACCAGTACTGCCAGCAGCACCAGCAGGTTGTGGGGGCTTGCCAGGGGGCTGAAACCGATGACCATCGCCAGGCAGACCGCCAGACTGATCTGCCAGGGGTCGGTTTCGGAATTGAGCACCTTGATTATTTTGGCCAGGGCTTCAAGCATGGTGCCGGTCCTTTCTTGGTTGGCTTCGCAAAAGGTTCCATTCAGTGTAAGGCGTCCTGACGGAGCCGTCAAGGCCCGGCCGGACGGTTTGGCTTTACTTGGAAATCCGATTGGGCTATGAAGGTCCGGCCTGAGTCGAACGTTTCAAATTTCGGTTAATTATTAACGAATTATTCTCTTTCATAAGTTATAGGCGGATCATGTTCCGGTGTGCCGGCCGGCCCTGAACTCCGCCGGGATTCGGGACGGCGGCCAGAGACAGAAATGGCTGTGCCCGGAATTTGGGAATAGGTTTTTGCTTTTATGCCCGGAACCGATATCAAGTCCGACCTGTTGCTGCTGATCACGGCGGCCATCTGGGGCTTTGCCTTCGTGGCCCAGAGGGCCGGCATGGATTACGTGGGGCCTTTCACCTTCGGCGGCATCCGTTTTGCCCTGGGAACCCTGGTGCTGCTGCCGTTGGCCTGGAGGCGAGCGGCCGGCCACCGGTTCGGACAAGACGGCCTGACAACCCGGCGCGGGCATCTTGCCGGCGGGCTGCTGGCCGGCATCTTTCTTTTCGGCGGCGCCAGCCTGCAGCAGATGGGGCTGGTCTATACCACCGCCGGCAATGCCGGTTTCATAACCGGGCTTTACGTGGTGCTGGTGCCGATAATCGGCCTGGCCGTGGGGCGGCGGACCAACGCCGGAACCTGGACCGGGGCCCTGATGGCGGCAGCCGGACTCTATCTTCTTTGTGTAAAAGATGATTTCACCATCCAGCGGGGTGACCTGCTGGTGATGATCAGCGCTTTTCTCTGGGCCGGTCACGTGCTTTTGATCGACCGGGTGGCGGATGGGGCCCAGGCCCTGGTGCTGGCGGTGATCCAGTTTGCCGTTTGTGCCGTCCTCAGCCTGCTGGTGGCGGTGTTGGTCGAGAAGATCACCTGGGACGGTATCAGGTCGGCCGCCTGGGCCATTGCCTACGGCGGGATCATGTCGGTGGGCATCGCTTACACTCTCCAGGTGGTGGCCCAGCAAAACGCCCATCCGGCCCATGCGGCCATCTTCCTCAGCCTGGAAGCTGTTTTCGCCGTCGTCGGCGGCTGGATATTCCTGGACGAATCCATGTCCTTCAGGGCCCTTTGCGGCTGCGGCCTCATGCTGGCCGGCATGCTGGTATCCCAGCTCTACGGTATGTTCATGCGCCGCAAGCGGGCCTAGCGCCTTTTCAGGCCCGGTTTTAGATCCTCCGGTTTCCTGCTTGCAGACAGAGAAAATGTTTGAAAAGAAAAATCATCCGCCCAGCCACCGGCCGACCACCTGGATTATGTGTTGCCGGAAACCGGCGTAGAAATGGTCTGCTTCTTCCATGATGACCAGGTCTGCCTCGGGATTCCAGCGGGGGGCCATCTTCAGTATCTGCCCGGCCGGCGCTATTTCGTCCCGGCTGCCGGTAATCACCAGCTTCAGGCCGGCAAGGCCGGTCACCCGGTCGAAGGACAGAAAAGCCACCGGCGGCGAGACCATGACCTGATCGACTGAATGGTCCTGGTATTGGCAGGCCCAGAGGCTGTTTACCCAGGCTCCGAAAGAGTAGCCGGCCAGGTGGATTTTTTTGTGACCCATCGCGCGCAGGTGGCCTACCGCCGCCTGGACGTCCTAGACTTCGCCCCGGCCTCCGCTGTACTGTCCTTCGCTGTTGCCGGTGCCGCGGAAGTTGAAGCGCAGGACGCTCCATCCCTGCCGGCGGTAAGCCTCGGCCAGGGCCAGGACCACCGGGTTGTCCATGTCGCCGCCGTACAGGGGGTGGGGGTGGGTGATGACGGCGGCCCTGCCGGTGTCACTCCGGCTGATGACAGCTTCCAGTCTCAGACCGCTGCTTTCAAATGCGCCAGGCTTGTCCATGGCCGTTTTCCCCCAACCCTGAAGTGCCGTCCCCGCACAGGCGGCTCAGGTTTTGTTGCGGGCCAGAACCAGGTCCCTGAGCCTGTCCCAGACCGCCTGGTTTTCGATGGCGGCGCTTTGCTTTCCGGACGCAAGCGCCTCCAGCAGCTTTCCTGTTTCCGGGTCGCCGGTGGCCAGGGTCTCTTCGACAAGGGCCAGGTATCCCCTTGCCGGGGCGTAGAGCACCAGAGGCCCGAAACGGTCCGGACCGTCTGAACGGCCCCAGATGCGGGTATGGTCCGGGACCAGGGAACCGGGGGCCGGTCGCCAGCCCAGCAGTTCGGCCAGCAGTTCAAGGGCTTCGGTAACCCCTTCGGGGTAGCGGTTTTCAAGAGCCTGGCGACCGTCGTCCACTATTTCGGCCACCCCTTCCGGGGTTACTTCCAGGTCAAGGCCCGCTATCAACTCGTCTTTCAGTGATTGCACCGTTTCGGCCGACCTGGTGACGACCACGTCCTTGTCGCTCAGGATTTTGATGGCGTTGCGGATACTGACCATCTCCTTGACCGTGGGGCTTTTGCGCAGGACCACGTCTTCGATGGTGGTGTGGTAACATTTCAGTTCGCCGTCCAGGACGATGATGCGTTTTTTGGCGTCATCATGGTCCAGGTCCCTGATCCACAGCTCCAGGTCCCGCTCCTGCCGGCGCTGGTAGCCGGCCCAGGCCAGCAGTTTGCGCATGGCCTGACGGTTGACCTTTACCCCGGTATCGGTCGGCTTGAGGGAGGCCAGGACCTGTAAGGCCAGTTTTTCGATTTGTCTTTTTTTGAGCAGGTTTTCCTTCAGGCTCATGCTGGTCACCTCCGGTCGGGTTGTGGCGCCGGCCGGTCACCTCCGGCGCCGGCTTGATACTTTGGCACAGCTAGTGTAAGTTAGCACTCCATTGGCCTGGAGACAACCCGCTGTTTTGATCCGGGGCTGGGCGGACCGCCTGAAACGAAACCAGACACTCCAGTGAAAGGATACGGCCATGGATGACTATGTGGAGCTGAAATATGCCGGCAAGACATACCGGCTGCCGGTGATAACCGGCACCGAGGGTGAAAAGGGCATCGATATTTCCAAGCTGCGTTCCGAAACCGGGTTCATAACCCTTGATCCGGGTTACGCCAATACCGGCTCGTGCATCAGCAAAATAACTTACATGGACGGCGAGAAGGGGATTCTGCGTTACCGGGGCATCCCGGTGGAGCAGCTGGCTGAAAAATCGACCTTCAAGGAGACGGCCTACCTGCTGATAAACGGGAGGCTGCCCACCGCCGGGGAGCTGACCGGTTTTTCAGTGCTGCTCAACGACCATTCCCTGGTCCACGAGGACATGAAGATATTTTACCAGCATTTTCCGCGGGCCTCCCATCCCATGGGGATCCTTTCGGCCATGGTGAACGCCCTGCGCAGTTTCTACCCGGCCCTGGAAAACCTGGAAGAAGAGATCAATATCACCGTCACCCGCCTGCTGGCCAAGATCAGGACCATGGCGGCCATGTCCTACAAGATCTCTCTGGGACACACCCCGGTCTATCCCAGGCCGGACCTGGCCTACTGCGAAAATTTTCTCAACATGATGTTTCATACCCCGGTCAGGCCATATGAAATCAAGCAAGAGGTGGTCCGGGCCCTGGAGGTCTTCTGGATCCTGCACGCCGACCATGAACAGAACTGCTCCACCTCGGCGGTGCGCATGGTGGGAAGCGCCAGAGTCAATCTCTACGCCGCCATTTCTTCCGGGATGGCCGCCCTCTGGGGCCCCCTGCACGGCGGCGCCAATCAGGCGGTGGTGGAGATGCTGCAGGAGATAGCCGCCGACGGCGGCAATTACCGCCGGGCCATAGAAAGGGCCAGGGACAGGAAGGACCCTTTCAGGCTGATGGGCTTCGGACACAGGGTCTACAAGACCTACGATCCGCGGGCCAAGATAATGAAAAAGATGTGCGACCAGCTGCTGGACGCCCTGAATCTGGACGATCCCCTGCTGGATATAGCCAAAGAGCTTGAAGAGGCGGCCCTGCACGATGAATATTTCATCGAGCACAACCTGTATCCCAACGTCGATTTTTACAGCGGGATAGTCCTGCGGGCCATCGGTATTCCGACCAACATGTTCACCGTCATGTTCGCCATCGGCCGGCTGCCGGGATGGATCGCCCAGTGGAAAGAAAGCATGGACGATCCCATGTGGAAGCTGAGCCGCCCCCGCCAGATCTACATGGGGCCGGTCGAGACCGACTATGTTCCCATCGACCGGAGGTGACGGCCGGCGCGGTTACTTGGTCCCGAAAATCTTGTCTCCGGCATCGCCGAGACCGGGCAGGATGTAGCCGATGGAGTTGAGTTTTTCGTCGATGGCGGCAACGTAGACCTCCACATCCGGGTGGGTCTGCTCCAGGCGCTTTATCCCCTCCGGGGCGGCCACCAGAAAAAGGCCCCGGATCTGGGTGCAGCCTGACTGTTTCAGAAAGTCTACGGTGGCGCACAGGGTGCCGCCGGTTGCCAGCATGGGATCCAGGATCAGGGCGATCCTTTCGGCCATGTTGCTGGTCATCTTGACGTAATACTTGACCGGTTCCAGGGTTTCTTCGTTGCGGTAAAGGCCGACCACGCTTACCCTGGCCGAAGGTATCAGGTCCAGCACCCCGTTCATCATCCCCAGGCCGGCCCGCAATATGGGCACCACGGTGATTTTTTTGCCCTTGATTTTCTCCACTTCCACGGGCCCGGCCCATCCCCGGACCGTGCGGCGTTCTGTCTCCAGGTCCTTGGTGGCCTCGTAAGTAAGCAGGCGGGCGATCTCCGAGGCCAGATCGCGGAAATCCTTGGTGGAAATGTCGTCCTGACGCATTAGTCCCAGTTTGTGCTTGACCAGGGGATGGTCTACCAGATGTACAGGCAAGTTTTGTTCCTCCCGGAGAAATGTTCTGACTGTAACAGCCTAAAATAATAAGGTAAATTGTTCGACAAAAAGACCGGCCGGCCCGAAGATTCCTGCCGGTCCGCCCGACGGCGGCAGCACCGCGGTTCCGGAGCGGGACCCGGAACCGGACTTTTTACGAAACCATCTCAGGCAGCCGGGTCAGAATTCACCCAGTGGCCGCTGAAAAGTAAATTTGGCCGGTTTCACCATCATATGTTCGAAAGCCTTGTCCGTATTGCCTCCCAGGGCGGAAAAGGGTAGAGATACGATGAAGACGGCCGTGCCGGCTATCAGGGCGACGATTCCAAGGGGCCGCACCACCAGGGCGTCGGCCACCATTTTGCCTGCGGTGACCTGGTCGTCCTCATCGGCGGGAGAATCGGCCATGGCGTTGAAAGGCGCCAGCAGCAGGGTACAGACGATTAAAAGAACAATGGATTGTTTGCCCAGGTTATGCATATAGTCCTCCTTTCGAAGTGCTGTCATCAGACTTGCAGGTGCGGCCGCCTGCAGATTGCCGGAAGGATTAAACTGTTGCGGGATACCAGTGTAAATTATCCGGCTCCACAGGGCCGAGACTCAACATAGCAGTTTCCCGGGATTGTTGCAAATGTTTGATTGTTTTTGAATAAGTGACGTCGTGGTTCAGGATTTGACGGAAATGAAAGACATGGCCCGGAAAGGGTCTTCAAATGATGGGCCGGCGGTGGAGGTGGCGGTCGACCTGCCCGTCTACCGTACCTACACCTACCTGTATCGCGGGCCGGCGGACGCCGGCGATCCGGCGGGCCGGCGCGTGCTGGTGCCCTTTGCCTCCCGCAGGGTCACCGGCTACATACTGGGGCCCGCCAGGGACCTGCCGCCGGGACGGCTCAGGCCCGTGGGTGAATTTCTGGACGACGGTCCCCTTTTTCCCCCTGCCATGGTTCCCTTTTTCAGGTGGATTGCGGACTATTACCTGTATCCGCCCGGGCTGGTCATCAAGACGGCCCTGCCCGGAGGCATCAACGTGGCCGAAAAGGCGGTCTATCAGCTTTGTGATGATTGCGGCGGCTGCGGTTCGGCCGCCGGCGCTCCGCAGGCAGAAGCGATTCTGGAAGCCCTGCGCAAAAGGCCGGCCACCCTGAGGCAGCTTGAAAGACGGCTCGGCCGGACCGGCCTGCAGCCCGGGATAAAGGCCCTTCTGGATAAGGGACTGGTGGTTCGCAGGATGCGCCTTTGCTCGGCCCGCACCCGTCCGGCCTTCGAGAAGCATGTCAGCCTGGCGGCGGATTTTTCAGAGACCGGCCTGTCCAAAGCCCGCCGCAAGCTGGCGGCGGTGCTGGCGGCCGACGGCCCCATGTCTTTGCGCCGCCTGAGAGAATTGATTCCCACGGCGCCTTCCCTGGTGCGGTCCATGGCGGCCGACGGCCAGGTCATTGTTACCCGGCAGCCGGTCTTCCGGGATCCCCTGGGCGAAAAGGTGGAACCGGACCTGCCGCCGGAGCTGACCGCAGAACAGCAGGCCGCTGTGGACCACATAGCCGGTGCCATGGGAAAGGGTTTTGCGGCCTTCGTTTTGGCCGGGATCACCGGCAGCGGAAAGACGGAGGTCTACCTGCGCCTGGCCGCCAGGTCCCTGGAGGCCGGCCGGCCGGTCATCGTCCTGGTGCCCGAGATCGGGCTGGTGACCCAGTCCGAGCGCCGCTTCCGGGCCCGTTTCGGATCACAGGTGGCCCTGCTGCACAGCGGTCTTTCCGCCGGCGAAAGGTACGATCAGTGGCTCAGCCTGATATCGGGCAGGGCCGCCATCGCCATCGGCGCCAGGTCGGCGGTTTTTGCTCCCTTTGACCGGCCGGGCCTGATCATCGTGGACGAGGAACACGACCTTTCCTACAAGCAGGACAGCGGCCTGCATTACAACGGCCGCGACCTGGCCGTGGTGCGGGCCAAGCAGTCCGGAGCCGTGGTGGTGCTGGGATCGGCCACCCCTTCGGTCCAGACCATATACAACGTCCGGCAGGGCAAGTATCACAGGGTGAACCTGCGCCGGCGCATCGGCGGCCAGGGCCTTGCCCGGATGGAGGTGGTCAACCTGGCGGACTACCGGGGCCGCCGGGGACTGTACCGGGTCTTTACCCCGCCCCTGATCCGGGCCCTGCGGGAGACCCTTCAAAAGGGGCAGCAGGCGGTGTTGTTCGTCAACCGGCGCGGATCGGCCGGCACCCTCATCTGCCAGGTCTGCGGCCAGCCGGTCCTGTGCCGCAACTGCGACGTCTCCCTGACCTGGCACCGCCGCAGCAATGCCTACCGCTGTCATTATTGCGGTTTCAGTCAGGCGGCCACAAGTCACTGCGGACATTGCGGGTCCCCGGACATAAAGCGCCTGGGGCTGGGCACCGAAAAGGTCGAGGCCCTGGTCAGGGAACTTTTCCCCGCGGCAAGGGTGGCCCGGATGGACCGGGACACCACCGCCCGCAAGGGGGCGCTGGTGCGGATTCTGAAAGATGTCCGCAATGGCAGGGTTGACATCCTGGTGGGCACCCAGATGGTGGCCAAGGGGCACGATTACCCCAACATAACCCTGGTGGGGATAATCTGTGCCGACCTGGCTTTGAACATGCCCGATTTCCGGGCCGGCGAAAGGACCTTTCAGCTCCTGGCCCAGGTGGCCGGCCGGGCCGGCCGCGGAAGCGAGCCCGGCCGCGTGATCCTCCAGACGTACAATCCCGGCCATTTCATAATTGCCGCCGCCTGCCGCCAGGATTTCGAGACTTTCTACCGCCAGGAGCTGGCCCAGCGCCGCGTGCTGGGATACCCTCCTTTCAGCCGCCTGGTACAGATGAGGATTTCAGGCCGTGACAGGAAACGGACCGTCGCCGTGGCCCGGAAACTGGGACAGACGGCGTTGAGCCTTCAGAAGGCCGATCCAGGTTACGCGGCCATACAGGTCCTTGGCCCCCTGGAGGCCCCCCTTGCCAGGATAGCCGGCCGCCATCGGTGGCAGCTCCTGTTGAAAGGCCCGGGCAGCGGCCTGTTGCGGCGTTTTGTCACCGACCTGTGTTTCGATGACAAGGGGCTGAGAACCGCAAAGGATGTCAGCCTCGGCATAGACGTTGATCCCATGGACATGTTGTGAGCGCCTCGCAAGGAACCCTATGCGTTGCCGCCGGTTGCCCTGCGTATCGGGCCGGCTCCAGAAGCGCTCAATTAAGGAAACGGCAAGGAGGTTGGCGATGTTGATAGCCGTGATGAGTGACAGCCACGATCATCTTGAAAACCTGACGGCGGCCATCGGGCTGGCCCTTGAAAACGGGGCCGGGATGATCATCCACTGCGGGGATTTCGTGGCCCCCTTTTCGCTGAGGGCCCTGAATGAGGCCGGGGTGCCGGTCCACGGTGTCTTCGGCAACAACGACGGGGACCAGTACCTGCTGACCAGGCTGGCCATGTCAGAGCTGGAAAGAATAGACCTTCACGGGCAGGTGGGGGTGCTGGAGGCGCAAGACCGCAGGATCGCCTTTACCCATCTGCCGCTCGTGGGCCGGGGCCTTGCCGCCACAGGTGATTACGATCTGGTCTGTTTCGGACACAGCCACAACCATTTTGCCGAAACGATCGGCGGCACCCTGCTGCTCAATCCCGGCGAGATCATGGGCAAGGACGAACAGGCCGGGTTTTGTATTTACGATACTGAAAACGGCCGGTTCCGCCGGATAACTCTGGGATGATTTTCCGGGCGGCCATCAGTGCTTGACACGGATCGGCTCCAGGACCTAAAGTGCTGGCCGGTTGGCTTGACAATCAAAAGCAGCGAGGAAATGGTCATGCGGAAAATTCTGGTTACGGTTTTTTGTATATTGACTCTGGTGGCAGCCCGGGGTGTCGTGGCGGCGGCAGACTCCGGGGCCGGTAAGGCATCTGCCGCCAGTTCACCGGAGAAACCTTTTGCCGACGGGCCGGCAGTTTACTTTCCCAGCACTTCCTACAATTTTGCGACAGTCCTGGAAGGTGAGAAGATCGAGCATGTCTTCGTGGTGGAAAACCGCGGCAAGGCTCCCCTGCGGATCGGCCGCGTCCGGCCCGACTGAGGCTGTTCGGTGGCCTCCTTTCCGGAGGTCGTCCCGGCCGGCGGCCGGGCTGAAATCAAGGTGGTGGTCAAAACCAAGGGCTATGGCGGCCGCAACCTGCACAAACGTTTCGTGGTCCACACCAATGACAGGAAACACCCCAAGACCATCCTCATGGTCAGGGGCCATGTGAAGGCTTTTGCCAAGCTGGAGCCCCGTTACCTGCGAATCGTCGGCCAGCCCGGCCAGAAGCTCGAGGCTGCGGCCAAGCTCTGGCCCCTGAAGGAATTCCCCTTCAAGGTGACCTCGGTGGAGGCCAAGTCCGGCAAGGACATCAAGGTGAACATCGAGCCTTTAGTGGAAAACGGACGCAGGGGATACCTGGTGAAAGTCGAGCTTACCAGGAAGGTAAAGGGCGGTTTCAGGGACACGGTCCTGATTCATACCGACAGCAAACAGAAGCCTGTCATCCGGCTGCAGGTCTTCGGTTATCTCAAGGAGGCCCCGAAAGGCAATGCCGCCTCCGGGCCGTCCAAGACCAAATGACACCCGACAAGCTCCGCATAGTGGCCTTCGACTGCGACGGGGTCATGTTCGATTCCCGGCAGGCCAACCGGGCTTTCTACAATGCGATCCTGGAGCATCTGGGGCTTGCCCCCCTGCGGTCCCGCCAGATGGAAAAGGTCCAGATGCTGACGGTGGACCAGGCCCTGGCGTACCTGATCGACGATCCTGATGCCCTGCGGGAGGCGGTCCGTTACAAGGCCCGCCTGGACTACCTGGAGTTTGTTTCCCTGCTTGAAATCGAACCGTACCTGAAGCCTTTGCTGGCGGCCCTGCGGCCGGCCTACAGAACCGCCGTGGCCACCAACCGCACAAACACCATGGAGGCCGTCCTGCGGCGATACGGACTGGAGGATTGTTTCGACCTGGTGGTAACCGCCTGGGACGTGGAGAAACCAAAACCCCATCCGGAGGCCCTGGAAAAGATACTGGCCGCCTTCGGCTGCCGGCCCGATCAAATGTTGTTCGTGGGCGACTCCGGGGTTGACCAGGAAGCGGCCCGGGCCGCCGGGGTATGGTTCGCGGCCTATCGCAACCAGGCCCTGGAGGCCCATGTTCATCTGTCCGGACTGGACCAGGTGGCCGACATGCTGGGGCTCTGTCTGGATACCGGATCCGCCTGAGCCGTTCATGACCAGTTTCAGCGTGACAATCGGTTCGGCCAATGCCACCGCCGTCCTGGACAATCCGGCAGCCGATTTTGCGGCCAAGTTCTGTGCCGCCGCAGAACTGAACCACCTTGCCCGTTGTTCCGGCCGCCCCCTGGACCATGCGGCTCTCGACAGCCTGGTTGCGGTCCTGCTGAGCAGGCGGTTCGCCGGCCAGCGCCAGCGGCTGTTTCTCTACCGCGAGGCGGCCGATACCCTGGCCCGGACGGCGGTGCGCTGGAAGGCGGCGCCCCCGGGGATCGAGGCCCTGGCAAGACTCGGCCGTGCTCTCATGGTAGTTGACGGCTACGCCCACCGGGCGGTGTCCGAAGCCCTGGGGGCATTGCCGGTGCAGGTGGCCGGTCCGCAGGCACCTCCTGCCGGGCATCAGGCCTGCCCGGTGGCACACTGGCCGGCCCTGCTGGCTGCCGGCAGGTTAAGGACTGCCGGTCCTCCGGCCTGGAAGGGCCGCAGCCTGATTGTTCCCGTAACAGACGGCCTGCTGGTGTTGAAATTTGCCCGGCCCGGCCAAGATTCCACGGCCGGACTGCAGGCCGAGCGGTGGTGGATGGAGCATCTGGCCGGCCAAAGATACCGGTTCAGGGTGCCGTTTGCCGTTCCCCGTCCCCTGGGCTGTCTGAAGGTCGCCGGCCTGCCCTGGAGACCGCCGGCCGGTTTCGAGACCGAAATCACCCGGCCGGCCCTGGCCTACCTGGCCCATCCGGATTATTTCAGCTATCCCAACACCGGCCCGGCAGGACCCGGTTTTGCAGCCATGCAAAGGTCCCTGGAGCATAGTGCCTGGCTGCTGGGATACCTTGCCGGACAGGGCGTGATTCACACCTCGCCCATTGCCCTGTTTCACAACCGGGTTCAGCGCCGGCGGCGCCGGGACCAGGGGCGCTACGAGTGGTTCCGGGCCGGCCGGCTCGACCGCTGGCTGGAATCCTGCCGTTATCCCAACCTGGCCCTTTGCGGGCTGCGGGATCTGGAGCACCTGGAAAGCATCGCCGGGCCGGGCCTCCAGCTGTACCGTCATCTGGGCGCCCACCTGCTGAGCCTGCTGCTGGTGGCAGCCAGCTGGTTTCGCAACCGCCGGCCCGAGCTTGCAGGCCGTGACGGCCGCGGCCGCCCGGTGGACGCCCGCCGTCTGTTTGACCGGGATTTGCTGGAAAAAGTAGTCCGGGAAATTTTCCGCCGCTACCATGAAGGGTTCACCGGGCTGGAGTATCGGGGCCGGCTGCCCTTTGATGCCGGGCATCTTGCAGCCAGGATGGTGGAAGAGATGGGAGTGGACAGGCACATGGAGGAAGTGCTGCGGGTGGCCGACCAGAACCGGATGACCAGCGGCCAGCTGGAGGATTTTCTCGTTGGCCGGGGCTACGGCCGGCAGGAGGCGGCCGCCATAAAGAAAGGGGCCGCCGATATCGTCATAATCAGCGGCCCCCACCTGGGAGGCTTCAATCGACCCATTTCCCTGCCCGAGATGATTCAGGCCGTGGCCGCCGCGGCCGCTGTATGCATCGCCGGCCGCTTCCGGGCTGAAGGCGGCCTGCCGGCCGGAATGGATCTGGCGGATGTGCCCGTCAGCCCGGCAGCCGGAAACGGCTGATCACTGGTTGCCGAAACCGTTTTGTCCGCCGCAGTCGGGACACTGCCAGGTTATGCCGTTGCACGACATTCCCCACAGGTTTTCCTGCATGCATTCCTGGCAGATGGAAAAGCCGCAGCGGCAGGTCCAGCAAAATGGAAACCGGCGCCGGCAGCAGTGGCATTCGTTTGCGGTCTGAAGCTTGTGTTTGCGCCTGTAACCTGATCCGGCCATTGTGCCTGGGTTCCTTCCTTGCGCGCATTCTGACGCTCGACCAGGGCGGTGGCGGCTCTTTGCCGTACAGGCTGCCGTTTTCCAGTCCGCCCTTGTAGTCTCTTTCCTGCGATGGTAAACAATCTGGGCAAAACGACAGCCTGCGGTTTTCAGAACGGCCAGAGAGTAAACCCGCGCCGGCTGCCTGTCAAGCAGGATGAACCGTTAAGGCAGGTTTGGGTTCAATCTTTGTTGGGCTATCCGGTCAGGGCACGTTGGGGACCCGGGAAAAGGGGACCTAAATTGAGCGCTGCAAGACGATAAACATCTGTAACTTATTTAAAAAGTATAATTTGTTAATAATTGGCCGAAATTTGGAACGCTCAATTTAGGGGGAGTTTTTATGGTTGAAAATACCGACAGTCCGACCGTTTACCTGGTGGACGGCAGTGCGTACGTTTACCGGGCCTTCCATGCCGTGCGGGGACTGACCAATTCCAAGGGGATGCCCACCAATGCGGTTTTCGGCTTTACCCGGATGTTGCTGAAGCTGGTCGACGACCGCCGCCCGGAATACGTGGCCGTCTTCTTCGATGCCAAAGGCCCTACCTTCCGCCACCGGATTTACCCGGAGTACAAGGCCAACCGGCCGCCCATGCCGGACGACCTGGTCGCCCAGCTGCCCCTGATAAAACAGGTCACCGACGGGTTCAACATACCGGCCATAGAATGCGAAGGCTACGAGGCCGACGACCTGATCGGCACCTGTGCCCGCCAGGCCGAGACCGGCGGGCACAGGGTGGTGATGGTGACCGGGGACAAGGATTTCATCCAGCTGATCACTGCCCGGGCGGCCATCTGGGACCCCATGAAGGACGATTCCATCGATCTTGAACGGGTAAGGGCCGATTTCGGCCTGGAACCCGGACAGATGATCGATGTCATGGGACTGTCCGGAGATGCCTCCGACAATATTCCCGGTGTTCCGGGGGTGGGGCCCAAAACGGCCCTCAAGCTCATCCGGACCTTCGGTGACATGGACACCCTCTACCGCCGCCTGGACGAGGTTACGGCCAAGAAACTGCGCCGGAACCTGGAGCGGTACAAGGATCAGGCCTACCTGAGCCGGAAGCTGGTAACCATCGATACGGCCGCCCCGGTGCAGTTCGACCCGGAGAGGTTCAGTTTCAAAGAGCCTGACGGCAAAGCCCTGGGAGAGCTTTTCGGCCGCCTGGAGTTCAGACAGTTGCGCCGGCAGTACGGCCTGGGCAAGGCCCCGCGGCCCAAGCGTTATCAGACCGTGCTGGACCGGGCCGGCCTGGAGGACCTGGTGCGGACACTGGAGGCGGCTCCGGTTTTTGCCCTGGACACCGAAACCACCTCCACCAATCCCATGCGGGCCCGGCTGGTGGGCCTGTCGGTGGCCCTGGAGCCGGACGCGGCCTTTTACATTCCCTGCGGGCACCGCTACCTGGGGGCCCCGGATCAGATGGACTGCGGCCGGGTGCTGGATATTCTGGGGCCGGTGCTGGAAAATCCGCGGATAAAGAAGGTCGGCCAGAACATCAAGTACGACTGGATCGTTCTGAAAAGGTGCGGGGTCGACCTCGCAGGGGTGGTCTTCGATACCATGCTGGCATCCTACCTGCTCAACCCTTCCAAGCGGGCCCACAACCTGGACCAGATAGCCCTGGATTTCCTGGATTACAAGACGACCACCTACAGCCAGGTGGCGGGCAAGGGCAAGGCCGAGGTGAGTTTCGACCAGGTGCCGGTGGAAAAGGCGGCCCCTTACGCCTGCGAGGATGCCGACGTGACTTTCCAGGCCTACCAGGTCCTGAAACAGAAGCTGGAAGAGCACAACCTGACCCGGCTGATGGAAAAGGTCGAAATGCCCCTGGTGCCGGTGCTGGTCAAGATGGAGATGACCGGGGTGGCCCTTGACCAGGAGCGGCTGCGCCGGCTTTCCAAATCCTTCCAACACCAGCTGGAGCAGCTGGAGGCGACCATTTACGAACTTGCCGGCGAGCGTTTCAACATCCGTTCCTCTCAGCAGCTGGGCCGGATACTGTTTGAAAAGCTCAAGCTTCCGGTGATCAAGAAGACCCGCAAGAAGACCGGTTTTTCCACCGATGTGGAGGTCCTGACCCGCCTGGCCGAATCCCACGAGCTGCCGGCGGTCATCCTGCGTCACCGCGGCCTGGCGAAGCTCAAGTCCACCTACGTGGACGCCCTGCTGGAGCTGGTCAACCCGGAAACCGGCCGGATCCACACCTCTTTCAACCAGACGGTCACCGCCACCGGCAGGCTGAGCAGCTCCGATCCCAACCTGCAGAACATCCCCATCCGGACCGCCGAGGGACTCGAGATCCGCAAGGCCTTCGTGGCCCGGCCCGGCCACTTCCTGCTGTCGGCCGATTATTCCCAGATCGAGTTGCGGATCCTGGCCCACTATGCCGATGATCCCATCCTGATCGAAGCCTTCCGGAAACAGGAAGACATCCATGCCCGCACGGCCGCCGAAGTATTCCAGGTGGAACCGGAAAGTGTCAGCGAGCAGCTGCGCCGCCAGGCCAAGGCCATCAACTTCGGGATAATCTACGGCATGAGCGCTTACGGGCTTTCCAAGGAGCTTGGCATCAGCAACCGCATGGCCCAGGTCTATATAGACAGCTATTTCGAGCGTTACCGGGGAGTGAAGGCTTACATCGACCGGACCATTGCCGAGGCCCGCCGCAAGGGCCGCACCAGCACCCTGCTGGGCAGGGTGCGCCTGCTGCCCGAGATCAACAGCTCCAACCGGACCGTGCGCCGGTTTGCCGAGCGCACCGCCGTCAACACTCCCATCCAGGGCACGGCCGCCGACCTGATCAAGCTGGCCATGATCCGGCTCGACCGGGCCCTGGAGGCGGCCGGCCTGAAGGCGGTGATGATTCTGTCCGTTCATGACGAGATCGTGCTGGAAGTGCCGGAACGGGAGCTGGAACAGGTCAGTGAACTTGCCAGGGATGTGATGGAAAACATCTGGCAGCTGAAGGTTCCCCTGAAGGTGAACCTGGCCTGGGGTCGCAACTGGGCCGAGGCCCATTAGTCGATGGCTTCGCAAAGAGTCCGATATCTGCGTTGCGCCACGCAGCGTAGCGACTGCGGCGTACTTCAAGTACGCCTCGTCGCCCGCTGCTCGCGTCGCCTTGATCTCGAACTCTTTGCCAAGCCATCCTTAATCATGGTTTCGGATTTTTTGCAGGCCATCAAAAGCTGTGGCGGCAGCAGGCTATTGTTTTTCCGGCTCCGGCTCCTTTGCGCCGGCCACGGTGTCGGCCACGGTGCGGTAGATACTGCTGAAGGCTTCCGGAAAACTGGTGGGCGATACCCGTCCCACCTCGATGAACTTGACCACGATCTCCTTGCTGGCCCTGAGTACCAATTCTTCCATGGGGGTCTTTTTCATTGGATGCTTTCCCTTTCCGTCGGGCTTACAGGTTTGCCCGCGTAACTGGTGGTACCGGTTTGGGACCCTGGTGTCAAGGTCTCCCGCTGCAGAGTCATCCTGTTTGACAGCGGCCGGCAGGTCGATTATTAAGCAGACTGCTTTGTAACTCAGACAGAAACAAAAGGACGACGGAACCGATCATGGTAACCAACAAATCATACACGGTCAATTACCGGCGCCTGAGCCCGGAGACGGTCAAGACCGATTGTCTGGAACCGATCGAATATGCCTACCGGGGACGCCGGCCGGCCCTGATCACCATCAGCCAGCCCGAATTCACCTCGGTCTGCCCCATGACCGGCCTGCCCGATTACGGCACCATTGTCGTCAGGTACGTTCCCGACCAAAAGATCATCGAACTCAAGTCCCTGAAGTATTACCTGCTCCAGTACCGCAACGTGGGGATTTTCTACGAACACCTGGTCAACCGCATCCTGGACGACCTGGTGGAGGCGCTGTCTCCGCGCTGGATGCAGGTGGAGGGCCGCTTCACCGCCCGGGGCGGCATCAGCACCGAAGTGCGCGCCGAGCATGGAGAGCGGCCATGACCGGGCCGGTAAAGACAGGGCTGGCCCTGCTGGTTGCCGGCTTGCTGGTCCTCCAGGGATGCTCCTGGCTCAGGCCCGGGCCGCAGGTCGCCGAAACCCTGCTGGATGTGAAGGACTGCGACCGGTACGCCAAGACCGCGGCCCTGGCGCTCTACGACAGAACCGGAACCGGTCAGTCCGAGTTGCTGGAACAGATGCGGCAGGTCCTGACGGTCAGGCTTCAGAAGGCCTTGGGCGGGACGAGGCTGGTGAAAAGGGGGGATCCGGATTATCCTGACTACCTCGAGGTTTTGCCCTCTTCCGGCAAAGGCCGCCCGGACAACATGGCCCTGGCTCAGGCCGCCCGGACAGACGGTTTCCAGGCTCTTGTCATGGTCAGCCTGGAGGCCCTCGTGCCCCTGTCGGAAAAAAAAGGCATGTTCTTTTGGCGCAAGGACCGTTTTTTTCTCCAGGCCTGCCTGCGGGCCGAAATCTTCGACCCGGTGACTGCCGCCAAACCGTTGAGCACGGATGAAGAAATAAGGGTCAGGGTCGGCCGGGAGGAGTTCGAATTTTACCGGGATCAGGACTGGCGCCTGTCTGAAGCCGTTTGCCGCGCCATAGTGAAAGGGGCCGGGGATCTTGCCAAAAAAATTGTCAAGGCCCTGGATGGACTGCAGTGGCAGGTCACGGTGACGGCCGTCGCCGGTGACAAGGCGGTCTTGCCGGCCGGTGGCAGGGCGGGAGTCAGGCCGGGCCACCGGATGGCGGTCTTTGGTGTTTACCGGGTGATAAACGGTGTCGAAGGTGAAGCTTTCGTGGTGCCCGGCTATCGCAAGGGTACCGTGGAGGTGGAAAAAACAGAGCCTGATTATTGCGAGGTGAAGAAAATATCGGGTTCCGTGGAAGTGGGCGATATCGCCGTGCCTGTCCGCTGAGCTTTCTTCGCCCCTCCGGTGTCGCTCAGCTTCCATCGCCGCCGGCGAGCAGGATTTGTTCGTAGGCGTCGATCAGCTCCATGATGTGCTCTTCCGACCGGAGGTGGCGGATGCTGCGCCGGAAGCGGGTCGCTTGCGGCAGGCCCTTGACGAACCATCCCAGGCGGCTGCGCAGAACAAAACAGGCGGTCTTTTCTCCCAGATAACAGACCGCGGCCCGGGCGTAGCGCCGCATGACGGCGATCCTGTCGCGGTGGCCGATCTGCGGTATCCGGCGGCCTTCCAGGGCGGCGATTACCTGGGTGAAGATAAACGGGTTGCCCACGGCGGCCCGGCCGATCATGACCGCATCGCAGCCGGTTGTCCGGATCATTTCCAGGGCGTCTTCAGCCGAATTGATATCTCCGTTGCCGATTACCGGTATTTCCAGAATTTTCTTCAGCCTGGCGATTATCTTCCAGTCGGCCCGGCCGCCGAATCCCTGGCGGGCGGTGCGGGGATGAACGGCAATGGCGTCGACTCCGCAGTCCTGGGCCAGGCGGGCGATGGTTTCGGCATCGGCGCCTGACGGGTCCCAGCCCGAGCGGATCTTGATGGTCAGGGCAACTGAGATGGCCCTGCGCACCGCGGTCAAAACGGCCCGGGCCCGGTCCGGCTCTCTCATCAGGGCGGCTCCGGAGCCGGATTTGAGGATCTTTCTGACCGCGCAGCCGAAGTTGATATCGACGATGGCGGCTCCGGCTTCGGCCGCCATGACAGCCGCCTCGGCCATGATTTCAGGATCGGACCCGAATATCTGGATGGCCAGGGGCGCTTCCGCCCCGGTGGTTTTCATCAGGGTCCTTGTTTTGGCAGAACCGTAATGCAGCCCGTAGGCACTGACCATTTCCGAGTAGACCAGAGCACAGCCGGCCTCTTTTGCCATCAGCCGCAGGGGCAGGTCGGTAATGCCGGCCAGGGGGGCCAAAACGGTGGGGTTGGCCGGTGCGACCGGGCCGATCCTGAAACCGCCTGCCGGCGCCGGGGCCGATTGCCTGGCGTTCACGGGGGACCACCTCCGTCGGGGGCCAGCGGGCTGGCATAACAGAAAAGACAGTTGTGCCGGCAGGGGTGCAGCCGGTAGTCGCCGATATCGACAGAGACGGTGCAGCGGCAGCCGCTTCCGGTCCGCTGGCCCGTGTCCCGGCGCAGGCTTGCGCCCGGACCGTCGAGACCGGCCAGGCGGCGGCCGTCGATACAGCCCGAGGCCGTGATCCTGCTGCCTGCGGGCAGGTTTTCCAGAACCTGTCTCTCGCAGCAGGTCTGCAGTGAAATCCCTCGGGCGGCCAGGGCGGTCTCCATGGACAGGATCAGTTCCGTCTTGGCATCCGCGTCGGGATCGAAGAAGGCAATGGGGCTTGCCGCCGTGCGGCGGACCACCTTGCGGTAAAGATCGACAAAGCTTGTCACGCAGGAAGTGATGCCGGCCCTGCCGGCAGCGGCGGCTATCTGTTCCAGGTCCTGCATGTTGTTTCGGGTCCTTCCGGCCGCATCGTGCCAGTGGCAGATGGGATCGAAACGCCACTGCACCCTCCGGGCTCCGTGCCGCCGGCAAAGCTCGTTCAGCTGTTCAAGGCGCTCCTGCAGGGGAGGTATGTTCGGTTCCAGGATCCGGTTTTCGGAATTGATGGTGAAATGAAAAAAAAGACCGAAACCCATGTCGCGCAGTTTCAGATCCCAGCCCCGGCCGAGCATGGGGCCGAAATCTTTCGACCAGAAAACTATGGTGTGGACTTTTTCCGGGGTGACCTCGATCCGGCGGGTGCGGCCGTTGTAAGGGTTGGTCACAGTGAAGGCGCCGGCGGCGATTCCTTCCATGAACCAGGGCATGTAAAAGGCCGGAATGTCCGTCCGCCGGGAGGCAGACAGGACGATCCTTTCGGTGACACTCATCAGCGCTTGCGAAGATCGTTTAAAGCTATGACTTTGGCCTGCCCGGAGCTGTCAGGCTTGCGGCCGGTTGGCGCCTGCTGCCCGCTGCCGGCCTCTGCCGCCGGTTCGTCAGGGCTGATCACCTTTTCGAGCCTTACGCGCTTGCCGTTCATGGTAAAGGTCTCGCCGTTGATATAGGCGTCGCGCAGAATCCAGGTCACCACCTGCAGGGGCAGCTGCAGCATCAGGAGCTTGACATGATACCAGTCCGGCTTGGAGTCGGGCAGGATCGACTCGATGCGGGCAAAGCTCAGGGGCTTTTCCTCGAAGTAGATCAGGACTATGTCTTTTTCGGTGGTGAAGTGCTCTATCTTGTTTTCCCGCATTTGCCGCTCCCCTGGCGAAATCAGGGACATATATTGCCATAACCGGCGCCGGATGTAAAGACGCTTGACCTATGGGCGGCCTGGATCGGGCAAAGGGGCGGCGGCCTGTCCGGAAGGGCAAAAGTATATTGAATAATTTAGTATCAGGTAAATTCGCGGCCCTTAAATTTAGGTATCACTGATCATGGCAAAAGAAGATTGACATAATGTGCAGGATTGTTTAGAAATCCAGGATCGCGTTCAGAATTCGATTCAGATACATGAAACGACCGGGGCCGCCACCTTCCTCCGGGACTGCGGCCGGGCATTCCGATCGGCAGACTTTCACCGGTGGCGGCAGATGGCCGGCCCGGGTCGGGAAACGGTTCATGGCTTGAACCTTAGACCAAGGAGAGGGGCAGATGAAAAAGTATATTGTTTTGTTGACGGTGCTGGGGCTGATCCTGGGAGCCGGTCAGGCTTTCGGCAAGGTGAAGAATCCGGACACTTTCGTCCTGGCCGACATCGGCTCGGTGGACACCCTGGATCCGGCCAAGAACTACGACACGGCCGGAACCCAGAAGATCTGGACGCTCTACCAGACTTTGATATTTTTCGACGGGCCGTACACAGACAGGTTCGCGCCCGTGCTGGCCACCGAGGTGCCGACGGTGAAAAACGGCGGGATTTCGGCCGACGGCCGGACCTATGTCTTCAAGATCCGCAAGGGAGTCAGGTTTCACAACGGCCAGGTGCTGACGGCCGGGGACGTGGCCTATTCCCTGAAAAGGGCCATGATCTGCGATCCGGCCGGCGGACCCATGTGGATGCTGCTCGAAGCCCTCACCGGCCACGGCAGCACCCGCGAGGACGGCAAGATCATTCCGGGCATCTTCCAGAAGATCGACAAGGCCGTGGAGGTCAAGGGCGACAAGGTGATTCTCCATCTTCCCAAGCCTTACCCGCCCCTGATGGGCATCCTTTGCTATTCGGCCTCGGTGATCATCAACAAGCAGTGGGCCGTCGAGCAGGGCTGCTGGGACGGTGACATCCGCCATGCCGCCAAGTACAACAACCCGCCCGAAGGCAAAGAACCCCTCCAGTCGGTGGCCAACGGCACCGGTCCTTACAGGCTGAAACTGTGGAAGACCGGCGACCGTTTCGTCTTCGAGCGTTTCGAAGATTACTGGGGGCCGAAGCCGAAGATAAAGACCGCCATCGTCAAGATCGTTCCCGAATGGTCCACGCGCAAGCTGATGCTCCAAAACGGCGATGCCGACCGGGTCCACGTGGGCAACCCCTATGTGGAGGAAGTAAAGGCCATGAAAGGGGTCAAGGTTTACGAGACTCCCAGCCTGGCGGTCACCGGGGCCCTGTTCTGCCAGAAGATCGATCCCACCGGCAACGACAACATCGGCAGCGGCAAGCTGGACGGCGACGGCATTCCGCCGGACTTTTTCGCCGACATCAACGTGCGCAAGGCTTTTCTGCACGCCTACGACCGCAACACCTTCAAGACGGACGTGCTCAACGGCCTGTGCACCCTGCCGCCCACGCCCCTGGTGGAAGGCCTGGCCTTCTACAACAAGAACACCCCCATCTATCCCTTCGACCTCCAGAAGGCCGCCCGGTACATGAAGAAGGCCTGGGGCGGCAAGGTCTGGAAAAAAGGGTTCAAGATGGTGATCACTTACAACACCGGGCGCGAGGAAAGGGAGGCGGCCGCCCTGATGCTCAAAGAGAACATCGAGAGCCTCAATCCCAAGTTCAGGATCGAGGTGCGCAACGTGGAATGGAAAGACTACATGGTCAACATCCGGGCCTTCAAGTACCCGGTGTTCATCATCGGCTGGGGGGCGGACTATCCCGATCCCCACAACTTCATGTATCCTTACATGAGCTCCAACGGCACCTACGGGAAATACATGGGCTATAACAACCCCGAGGTGGACCGGCTGCTCAAGGCCGGCATCGAGAACGTCGAGCCGGCCAAACGGGCCGCCGCCTACGACAAACTCCAGCGGATCTGGTACGAAGACGCCCTGGGCATCGTCCTTTTTCAGCCCAAGGAGCTGTGGGCCTACCGGGACTATGTGCACGGGTTCGTGGCCAATCCCATGTTCTCGCCCGCCTATGAGTTTTTCCACCTGCTCTGGAAAGAGTAAAATCGCATGATGACGGGCCGGCCGGCGGGGCTCAATGGCTGCCGCCTGCCGGCCTCGAATTTCCGGGTGACTGCCATTGGCTGCCTATGTAATCAGAAGGCTGTTTTTGCTTGTTTTCGTTCTGCTGGGCGTATCGGTGTTGATTTTCGCCATTTTGATGACTTTCAGCCCCGAACGCCGGGCCATGACCTATGTGGAGACACCCCAGCAGGTCAAGGACATTCCCCAGATAATCAAGCAGCACGGTCTGGACGACCCGGCCCATGTCCAGTATTTCCGCTGGCTGAAACAGATCTCCACCGGCAACTGGGGCTGGTCGTTCGTGGCCGCCGACACGGTCTGGAACGCCTTTTGGCGTTACCTGCCCATCACCCTGGAGCTGAACCTGTTCACGACACCGCTGATAATCATCATCGGCATCTGGCTCGGCACCCAGGCCGGCATCCACAAGGACACCTGGCTGGATCATTTGACCCGTATCTTCGCCATCATCGGCTGGTCACTGCCCACCTTCCTTTTCGCCCTGATAATGCTGATGCTCTTTTACGGGTATTTCCCCCTCTTTCCGCCGGGAATAATCGGCGACAAGGTCCAGATGTTCATCCTTGAAAATCCGGACAAGTTTCACAGCTACACCGGCATGTACACCATCGACGGCCTCCTGAACGGCAGGCTGGACATCACCCTGGACGCCCTCAGGCACCTGGCCATGCCGGTCTTTACCCAGGTGGTGGTCGTGGTGGCCCTGCTCATGCGGGTGATGCGCTCCAGCATGATCGAGGAGATCTCCAAGGAATATGTGATCACCGCCCGGGCCAAGGGAGCCGACAACAAGACCATCTACTTCAGGCACGCCCGTAAAAACGCCCTCATTCCGGTGGTCACCGTGGCCGGCTGGCTGGTTGCCTTTTCCATGGAGGGCAGCGTATCGGTGGAGATCATCTTCAACCGGCGGGGCATAGGCTGGTGGCTGGCCCAGTCGGCCATCGCCCTGGACATTCCGGTCCTGATGGGCATGTGTCTTTTCTTCGGCCTGGTCTATGTTGTCACCAACCTGGTGATCGATATCCTCTATGCGGCCATCGATCCCAGGATCCGGCTGACCTGATAAGGATTGACGGGAAATGGCAGATCGGCATCCGCGGCTCAAGGAGTTAAAGTTCACCCTTTACCGGATTTTCAGGAATCCGTCGGCTCTCATAGGCTTTTGCCTGCTGCTGATGTTCGGCATAATAGCCGTGGCAGCTCCCTACATCGCGCCGCCCAAGTATCCCCGGAGTCCGTACGTTATGCCCCACAAGGGCTTTTCGCCCACTCCCAGGCCGCCTTCGCGGCAAAATCTCATGGGCACCACCAGCGGCCAGTACGACATTTTTTACGGGGTCGTCTGGGGCACCCGGACCGCTTTCAAGATCGGCTTCGTGGTGGTGGGCATCGCCGCCCTGGTGGGCATCACCCTGGGGCTGGTGGCCGGTTATTTCGGCTCCCTGGCCGACGAGATCATCATGCGGGCGGTGGACGTGGCCTTTGCCGTGCCCCTGCTGGTGCTGACCATGGCCATCATCGTGGCCTTCGGCCGGGGGCTGGAAAACGTCATGTTCGCCCTGGCTTTGGTTGAATGGCGGGTCTACGTGCGGGTGATGCGCTCGGGCATCCTTGCCCTGCGGGACATGGACTATGTTCAGGCCGCCAAGGTGATGGGGGTGTCCCATGTCAGGATCATGCTGCGCCACCTGCTGCCCAACGGCATCTATCCGGTGCTGGTGATCGCCACCATGGATATCGGCTCCATGGTGATCACGGCCGCCTTCATGAGCTTTCTCGGCCTGGGGGCGCCCAAGGGGTACGCCGACTGGGGCCAGATGGTGGCCCTGGCCCGCAACTATATCATCGGCCCGCCGGGAGACCCCCTGAAGTACTGGTACACCATCGCCTTTCCGGGCCTTTGCATCATCCTGTTCGTGCTTGCCTGGAACCTGATCGGAGACGCCCTCCGGGACGCTTTCGATCCCAAGATCAGGAGGGGATAGAAAAACGATGCCCAAGCTGATTGAAACCCGCGACCTGGTCACCAATTTCTACACCTACGAGGGGGTGGTCAAGGCCCTCAACAAGGTCGGCCTGGTGATCGAACGGGGCACCACCTTCGGCCTGGTGGGCGAGTCGGGCTGCGGCAAGAGCGTTACCGCCCGCTCCATGATGCGGGTGGTCCAGGAGCCGGGCCGGATCGAAGGCGGCCAGGTCCTGTTCTACCCCGGAGAAGACGGGCAGGAGGCGGTGGAGTTGCTGAGCCAGTCCGAGGCCTACATGCAGTCCTTGCGGGGCGATCAGATCTCGATGATCTTCCAGGAGCCCAACGCGGCTCTCAATCCCATCATGACCATCGGCGACCAGGTGGCCGAAAGCTTTCTGTTTCACCGCAAAAAAGAGATGTGCGCCAAGGTCCTGGAGGACCTGAAAACAGCAGACCTGCCCTGGCCGGGGCTGAAGAAGCTGCTGGAGTTTTTCTACCGCCGGGCGGCCGCCGATCCCGGCGACCGGCTCTGTTGCTGGGCGAGCCGGACACCAATTCTCAAAAGATGGCAGCAGAGGCTGTTCCGGGAGGCCCGCCGCCGGAGCGTCGAGATCATTGCGGCCCTTGATATCGCCAACGCCGACCAGGTGGTAGACCGCTATCCCCACAACCTTTCCGGGGGCATGAAGCAGCGGATTCTGATCGCCATGGCCCTGGCCTGCGAGCCCCTGTTGCTGATAGCCGACGAGGCCACCTCCAACCTGGATGTCACCATCCAGGCCCAGATCCTGGACCTTTTGCGCAAGCTGAAAAAAAAATCCATATCTTCGATCCTGCTGATCACCCATGACCTGGGGGTGGTCGCCGAGACCTGCGACCGGGTAGGGGTTATGTATGCCGGCAGCGTCTGCGAGGTGGCCCGGGTGGGAGAGCTTTTCCGCAATCCGCTTCATCCTTACACCCGGGCCCTGCTGGACGCGGTGCCCAAGTTTTCGGTCAGCGGGCAGCTCAAGAGCGTGGAGGGCAACGTGCCCAACCTGGTTGATCCGCCCTCGGGCTGCCGTTTCCATCCCCGCTGCCCCCTGCGCCGGAAGATATGCGCGCAACGGCTGCCCGAGCTGGCGCTGGCGGGACCGGATCACCTGGTGGCCTGCCACCTGGCCGGCGGCAGGAGCGGTTCGGCTCAAGTGTGGGGAGGGCGTTGAATGCCTGCCGACATGATACTGCAGCTCAAGGGCCTCAAGAAACACTATCCCATCCTGGGAGGCGTGTTGAGAAAGCAGATAAATACGGTCAAGGCCCTGGACGGCATCGACCTGGATATCTACAGGGGAGAGTGCCTGGGGCTGGTGGGCGAGTCGGGCTGCGGCAAGACCACCACCGGCAAGGCCGTCATCCGGCTTCACGATCCCAGTGAGGGTTCCATTTTCTATTACGGCAAAGAACATGGCGCCGGCCGGGGAGTCGATATAACCGGCCTGGGGCGCCGGGCCCTGAAAAAACTCGGTATCCGCGGCAAGCTCCAGATGGTCTTCCAGGACCCCACCACGTCCCTAAATCCCCGCATGCTGATCAAGAACATCATTGCCGAGCCCATCAGGGCCCAGAACGGTCTGGGGGCCAGGCAGATGGAAAAGCGGGTGGCGGAGCTTTTGTACATGGTGGGCCTGACCAAAGACCACCTGCTGCGTTATCCCCACGAGTTTTCCGGCGGCCAGCGGCAGAGGATCGCCGTTGCCCGGGCCATCGCCACCGATCCTGATTTCATCGTCCTGGACGAGCCCACCTCGGCCCTGGACGTCTCGGTCCAGGCCCAGATCCTCAATCTGCTGAAATCCCTCCAGGACTCCCTGCAGCTGACCTACCTCTTTGTCACCCATCACCTGCTGGTGGTCAAGTACGTCAGCAACCGTACGGCGGTGATGTACCTGGGCAAGATAGTCGAGCTGGCCCCCACGGCCGATCTTTTCGCTTCGCCGTTTCATCCTTACACCCACGCCCTGCTTTCGGGCATTCCCATTCCGGACGTGGACCACAAGCCTCACCGGATAGTGCTGGCAGGCGATGTCCCCAGCCCCATGAATCCGCCTTCAGGGTGCCGTTTCCACACCCGTTGTCCCTTTGCGCAGGAGGTTTGCCGGCGTCAGGAGCCTGTGGCGGCCGAGGCCGCGCCCGGCCGCCTGGTGGCCTGCCACCGCTGGCAGGATGTTCCGCGGCTGGTCCGAGAGCGTTTCGGAAAATGACGGCCCGTTCCGGGCCAGTCCGGCGGCTCCAACCTTTCAAACACCCCGCAGGAGGCTGTCCGGGTTTTCCCTGTCCCGCTTTCCGGAGGCAATGAATATTCCTTCATTATGGTTTGCCGGGGCCTCACCGGTGCCGGCGGCTGTCTGTCATGACCTTTGCCTTGCAAATACGCCTAAAATACATCTAGTTAAGAGGGCCATGAAAACATGGTGGCGGCAACATTTCAGTTGACAAGAGTTGCCGGCCCTGATAAATGAATGAATATTCATTCATAATGGTGTCGCCGGTTTCCATGCCCGGTCCGGCGGCTCTCGGCCAAGGGGTACGCTGCGGGGTTGTAGTGACATCGACCGGGGATCTGCCGCCGGCCGGGCATGGGGGCGACACCGGGCTGTTTGTTTCAGTTCGGTTTTTTAGCGCGCGGTTTGCCGAAAACAATCTTGGGCTGTGGCAGGAGCACCGGCTTCTGAACCAACCGGCCTACCAACCACCAGATAAGGAGGAAAACCATGACCAGAAGGATCAGGCAGGCGGCGGTCATCGGTGCCGGGGTCATGGGCGGCGGCATCGCGGCCCTGCTGGCCAGCGCCGGTATCAAGACTTTGTTGCTGGATATCGTGCCGCCGGACCTTGAAGACGAGGAAAAGAATGATCCCAGGGCGCGCAACCGGATCGTCCGGGCCGGTTTCGATGCCATGCGGTCGGCAAATCCGGCCTTGCTGATGCATCCTTCAGATGCGGATCTGATCACCATCGGTAACCTGGAAGACGATTTCGACAGGCTCTCGGGATGTGACTGGATAGTGGAAGTGGTGGTGGAAAACCTGAAGGTCAAGCAGGAGCTGCTGAAAAAGATAGAGCCGGTGCGCAAAAAAGACGCCGTCGTTTCCACCAACACCTCCGGGATTCCCCTCAAATCCATGAGCGCGGAACTGGGGTCGGATTTCAGACAGCATTTTCTGGGAACCCACTTTTTCAACCCGGTCCGTTACATGAAGCTGCTGGAGATCATCCCCGGCGAAGACACCTTGTCCGAGGTGCTCGACTTCATGGCCGATTTCGGCGAGCGGATTCTGGGCAAGGGTATCGTCTGGGCCAAGGACACCCCCAATTTCGTGGGCAACCGGGTGGGAGTCCAGGGAATCGTCAAGGCCATGCAACTGATGGAAAAGCACGGTCTGACCATTGCCGAGGTGGATGCCATCTTCGGCCCGGCCATGGGCCGGCCCAAGACGGCCATGTTCAAGACCGCCGATCTTGTGGGTCTGGACGTGCTGGCCCACGTGGCGGCCAATACCTACGACCTGGTGCCCGACGACGAGGCCCGCGACGATTTCGTGCTGCCGGACTTTTTCAAGCGGATGCTGGAAAAGAAACTGCTGGGCAAAAAGACCAAGGCCGGTTTCTACAAGACCGAAATCACCCCCGACTGGAAAAAGATCCGCAAGGTGATCGATCCTGTCACCCTGGAGTACGTCGAGTACGAAAAACCTACTTTCCCCTGCCTGGAGGCGGCCCGCAAGGCTTCCGGCCTGGCAGAGCGCATCCGGACCATAGTCTATGGGGATGACAGGGGCGCCCGCTTTGCCTGGGAGGCGGTGGCCAGCAACCTGATCTATGCCGCCAACCGTATCGGCGAGATAGCCGACACCATAGTGGATATCGACAACGCCATGAAGTGGGGCTTCAACTTCGAGCTGGGGCCCTTCGAGACCTGGGACGCCATCGGGGTGCGCCGCTCGGTGGAACGGATGGAAAAAGAGGGGATGGCCGTTCCGGAAGCCGTCAAGAACATGCTGGCCGGCGGTGCCGAGCAGTTCTACAAGCTGGAGGGCGGCCGGCGTTATTTCTATGATTTTGCGAGCAAATTCTACCAGCCGGTGCAAGTTTCGGAAACCGTCGTTTCCCTCTCCGGCCTCAAGGCCGACGGCAAGACGGTTCAAAGTTGCCCTTCTGCCTCCCTGGTGGACCTGGGAGACGGGGTCTTTTGCTGCGAATTTCACACCAAGATGAATGCCCTCAATGCCGAGATCATCGACTTTATGGCACAGGCCGTCGAGTATGTGGACAGCAACGGCGCGGGCCTGGTGATCGGCAACCAGGCCGGCGGCATGCCGGGCGCCTTTTCTGCCGGTGCCGACCTGAAGTTTATCCGCAAACTGGTGGACCAGGGCCGCTTCGACGAGATAGACGCATTCGTGCGCCGGGCCCAGGCCGGGGTCCAGGCCGCCCGCTATGCCAGCTTCCCGGTGGTGGCGGCTCCCTATGGCCTGACCCTGGGCGGCGGCTGCGAGGTCTGCCTGGGAGCCGACCGCATCGTGGCCCATGCCGAGCTGTACATGGGACTGGTGGAGATCGGGGTCGGGCTGCTGCCGGCCGGCGGTGGCTGTACCAATCTGTGGAAAAAATTCATCGGTTCCCTGCCGGCGGCGGTGACCGGCATCGACTTGGCCAAGTTTTTCATTCCGGCCTTCATGAATATCGCCATGGCCAAGGTCTCCATGTCGGCGGCCGATGCCCGGGCCAACGGGTTCCTTGGCCCCGTGGACAGAATAGTCTTCAACCGCGATTATCTCATCGGCGAGGCCAAGAAAGAAGTCCTCAGGATGGTGGACGCTGGTTACGCTCCGCCGGTCAAGCGGCCGATTCCGGTATTCGGAGAAGCCGGCCAGGGTATGATAAACGCCGAGCTTTACAACATGGTTCAGGCCGGGTTCGTGACCGAGCACGATGCCTTCCTGGCCCGCAGGATAGCCTATGTGCTGTCAGGCGGCCAGGTCCGCCCCAACACCAGGGTGGACGAGGAAACCATCTTGACCCTGGAGCGCCAGGCCTTCATCGATTTTCTGAAGGAAGAAAAGACCATAGCCCGCATCGACCACATGCTCGAAACCGGCAAGCCGTTGCGTAACTGACCAGCCGGCCGCGGGCCGGAACCCAAGCTTTGCAACTTGCCGCCGGTCTTCCACACCCGGCACCGGTGGCAATACTTGAAACGGAGGCAACCATGAGAGACGCTTACATCGTAACGTCTATCCGCACCCCGGGCTGCAAGCGCGGCAAGGGGGCATTCAAGGACACCCTGCCCGAGGACCTGCTGGCCTTCATTCTGGATGCGGCGGTAAGGCAGACACCCGGGCTGGAGAAAAAGGATGTCGAAGATATCATGATCGGCTGCGCCTTTCCCGAAGCCGAACAGGGCCTGAACATAGGCCGCATCTGCGCCCAGATAGCAGGGTTCCCGGATTCGACTTCCGGGGCCACGGTCAACCGTTTCTGCTCCTCGGGACTGGAGGCCATAGCCCTGTCGGCCCTGCGGATCATGGCCGGCTGGTCTGATGTGGTTATCGGCGGCGGGGTGGAGTCCATGACTTTCGTGCCCATGGGCGGCAACATGCCCCGGCCCCATCCGGTCTACACCCGGGAGCATGCCGACCTGTATGCGTCCATGGGTATCACGGCTGAAAACGTGGCCAGGCGCTACGACATATCCCGCCAGGCCCAGGACGAGTTCGCCTGCCACAGCCAGATGAAGGCCGCCGGGGCACGCGAGAAGGGGCGTTTTACCGAAATCGTGCCCACCCCGGCGACCAGTTACGTTATTCAGCCCGACGGCACAATGAAACGGGAGACATTTGTCCAGGATTTCGACGACGGAATCCGGCCCGAGACCACCATCGAAGCTCTTTCCAAGCTGCGGCCGGTCTTTGCGGCAAACGGCAGCGTGACCGCCGGCAACTCGTCCCAGACCACCGACGGAGCTGCCGCCACCGTGCTGATGAGCAAGGACAAGGTCGAGGAGCTGGGCCTCGAGCCGGTGGCCAGGCTCAGGCTTTACACCACCGTCGGTGTCAAGGCCGACGAGATGGGAGTAGGCCCCCGCTACGCCATTCCCAGGCTGCTCGACATGGCCGGGCTGACCATAGACGACATCGGCCTGTGGGAGATCAACGAGGCCTTTGCCTCCCAGGCCCTGTACTGCATCCGGGAACTGGGCCTGGAAAAGTACATGGACCGGATCAATGTCAACGGCGGGGCCATTGCCCTGGGCCATCCCCTGGGCTGTACCGGTGCCAAGCTCTGCGCCACCCTGCTGGCCAACATGCGGGCAAAAGGCGTCAAGTACGGCGTGGAGTCCATGTGTATCGGCGGCGGAATGGGGGCTGCGGCTCTGTTCGAATTGTGCGAATAATCTTTTGATGGTCTTGTAAAAAAGTATCTATCGCAGAATTTTTTTCTCTCTTTACCGGGCAGGGGGCATGGTCTTGCGTTGCCTGTCGTCCTCGTTGCCGTTGTAGCAGCCCGCTACGCTATGGGCCGCAAACTCGGTCCCTTACGGGACCTCAGACATGCGGCTCATGGCCGCTTCGCTTGGCTGACAACGGCGACCCTCGGACTCCAAAGGCACCGTGAGACCATACCCCCTGCCCGGTCGTGACTTTCCGGACCGTATCCGGGACCCGGCATGGCCGGGTCCTTATTTAAGGCTGCCGGTTGAGGCCGGCAACTTCGCTTTCCGGGGTCAGCAAAACCCGTTTCAGGTCGAGGCCGTACTTTTTCATCCTGTTCCAGACCGTTACCCTGTTTATCCCCAGAATCCGGGCCGCCCGGGTCTGGTTGCCGCCGGTGCGCTGCAGGGCTGCTATCAGGGCGGCCTTTTCGCGGGCCTCTTTTTCTGATTTCAGACCCGGACCGGCCGGCATCCCGGCCGGGGGGGCAGAAGATGCGGTCCGAGTTTGCCTGTTGCCGATGGTGCGCGGCAGATGATCCGGGGTGATCAGCTCGCCGGTGGCCACCACGAAGGCGTACTCCAGGGCGCTTTTTAGCTCGCGCACGTTGCCCGGCCAGTCATGATTCATGAATATCTCCATCGCTTCCACCGACAGGGCCTGGATAGGCTTGCCGGTTTTTTGCTGCAGCCGTTTGATGAAGGTGTTTACCAGCAGGGGGATGTCTTCTGGCCGCCGGGTCAGGACAGGCAGATGGATGGGAATCACGTTGATCCTGAAAAACAGATCCTGCCGGAACTGGCCCCTGGCGATAAGCTCTTCCAGATCCTTGTTGGTGGCCGCAATGATGCGGGCGTCGGTGGATACCGGAGTGTGATCCCCGACCCTTTCGAATTGTTTGGTCTCCAGCACCCGCAACAGTTTCACCTGGATCGACAGGGGAATGTCTCCGATTTCGTCCAGAAAAATATCCCCTCCGTCGGCGGCTTCGAAACGTCCCTGGCGGTTCTGGTAAGCTCCGGTGAAAGCTCCCTTGACGTGGCCGAAAAGCTCGCTTTCCAGCAAAGATTCGTTCAGGGCGGCGCAGTTTAGCTGGACGAAGGGGCCGTTTTTACGCCTTCCAAGACTGTGAATGGCATGGGCCACCAGTTCCTTGCCCGTGCCGGTGGGGCCGTAGATCATCACCGGGGCATCGCTTTGGGCCGCTTTCTGAACGATTTCGTAGACGGCCTGCATGGCCGGAGAGCGGCCCACCAGGCCGCAGAGCCCCTCCTGTTCGTTGAGCCGGCGGGCAAGCTGGTGGTATTTTTGCTCCAGCCGCTCCATCTCCGACATGTCTGTCAGGGTTTCCACCGCTCCCATGGCCTTGCCGCTGTCGTCCTTGAGGATGGCGGCGTTTTTCATCACCGGAATGAACATTCCGTCCTTGCGGCGGATGTGACAGCGACAGGCGAAATTTTCTTCCATATCGAAGAGCTTGCACCATTTTCCGGTCCTTGTGGCGGCCAGGCCCTCACATGCGTCACAGTGCATCAGGGTGCACGGCTTGCCGATGATCTCTTCGGCCCGGTATCCGGTTATCTCTTCGAAGGCCCGGTTGACGGTGATTATGGTTCCTTCCGAGCCGATCAGGATCAGCCCTTCGCTCATTGTGTGCACTATCCGCTTCCAGTAGCTGTTGATTTCGTGTTCGTTCATCAGGACTCCGGTTTTTTTCGGCTCGGGTAACAATTAGCTTGCCAGTGTTTAAACAAGCATTTAAACTATCGTTTAAACGATTGTCAATGAGTATCGCTTTCCGGGTTACGGTAAATCGCGCCGACTGCGTGACTCTTCTGACCGGTTTCCTGTCCGTTCTCTTTGCCCGGTCCGGTATGGCTGGCCGGATTGCCGGGCTTTAAGCCGATGAATTCATGCTGCCCGGAGCCGTCCGCTTCCGGTGCCTGATCTGTCAGGTATGATTTTTGCAGCTTTCCATAAGTCGAATCAACATCCAAACCTGCTGGGGATAGCCGATGGCCGGCAAAGCCATATTGAATCTTGCGGGAGTGTCCTGGCCCCTGTGCCTGATGAAATGTAACCAGGCTGTCCAGCAGATGCAGGCGGGCGCGACCCTGGAAGTTATCATGAAGGACGCCGATGTCGTCGACGACATGGTCAGGCTGGTGACCCGCACCGGTCCTTGTGATGTGGAGGTCGTCAGGCATTCCAACCATATAAGCCTTTACCTGACCAAGCTGGAAAGAGTCTGACCGAAGGCGGGGCCGGAAATTGCCGTCCGTCCCCGGATAATTCAAACGGAGGAATAGCTTATGAGGTTGAATCGTCGTGGGTTTTTCAAGGTGGTTGGCGCCGCCGGGGTTGCCGTAGCCGGCACCGGGCAAAATGCCGGCGCCTGGCATTCAAAAGCGCCCAAGGATCCCTACGGCTGCCTGGTGGATCTTACCCGCTGCATCGGCTGCCGCAAATGCGAGGAGGCCTGCAACCGTGTCAACCGATTGCCGCCGCCCGAGCTTCCCTTTGACGATCCCACGGTGCTGGATACCAGGAGAAGACCGACCGACAAGGCCTATACCGTCGTCAACCGGTATTACACCGGCAAGCTGGACGAGCGCAGCAAGCTGGTGCCCACCTTCGTCAAGATCCAGTGCATGCACTGCCAGGACCCGGCCTGCGTGTCGGCCTGCATCGTGGGAGCCCTTACCAAGAAGGAAAACGGCGCGGTCCACTACGATGTCGGCAAGTGCATCGGCTGCCGTTACTGCATGGTGGCCTGTCCTTTCGAGATTCCGGCTTACGAGTACTACGATCCAATCACGCCGCGGGTAATGAAATGCACCTTCTGCTACGAGCGGATTTCCAAGCAAGGCGGGCTTCCGGGCTGTGCCGAGATCTGCCCGGTGGAGGCTTTGACCTTCGGAAAGCGCAGCACCCTGCTCGAAGTGGCCCGCAAGCGGATCAAGCAAGACCCGGCCCGCTACCTGGATCATATCTACGGAGAAAAGGAACTTGGCGGAACCTCCTGGATGTATATCTCCGGCGAGCCCTTCGAGTCTGTGGGCTTCCGCCCCTTGCCCGCAGAGCCGATTCCCAGGCTGACCGAGACCATCCAGCATTCCCTGTTCAGCTACCTCTGGTCGCCGGCCCTGCTTTTCGCCCTGCTGGGAGGACTTATGTGGAGCACTCACAAGAAACAAAACACTTCGGAAAAAGGAGGTGAGTCCTGATGGATGCCCAGGCCTGTCCGGTCAATCAACGCTTCTGGACTCCGGGAGTGGTGGTGCTGGCGTTTTTGATGGCCGCCGGCGCCGTTGCCATCGTGGCCCGCTTTGTCGGTGGAATAGGATACGTATCGAATCTGAGCAACGCCCGTCCCTGGGGGATCTGGGTGGGAATCGACGTGGCCTCCGGAGTGGCCCTGGCCGCCGGCGGGTTCACCACCGGTTTCCTGGCTCACATCGCCGGCCGCCACTACTACGAGCCCATCGTCCGCCCGGCCCTGCTGACCGCAATGCTGGGATATACCTTCGTGGTCCTGGGGCTGATCATCGACATCGGCCGTTCCTGGGCCATCTGGAAGCCGATGATCTTTCACAACACCAACTCGGTCCTTTTCGAGGTGGCCATGTGCGTAATGTTCTACCTCAACGTGCTTTACCTCGAGTTTGCGCCAATCGTGGTGGAGCGTTACAAGGGACGGGTGCGTCTGCCGGGGCTGCTGGCAATTTTCAACGGCCCGGCAGAAGCCCTGCTTTCCCTGGCGGATGCCGTTTTGCCCAAGATCATGTGGATTCTGATCATCGCCGGAGTGGTGCTTTCGTGCATGCACCAGTCCAGCCTGGGTTCGCTGATGCTGATCGCCCCCACCAAGATCCATCCCCTGTGGTACACACCCATCCTGCCTTTGCTCTTTCTGACCTCGGCCATCGCCGTGGGTTATCCCATGGTGGTCTTTGAAACCACCATCATCACCAGTTCCCTGAAGCGCGACGGCGAGATGCATATCCTTGCCTCCCTTACCAGGATTACCATCTTCCTGCTCGGTTTCTACATGGTCCTCAAGGTCGGGGACATGGTGGTGCGGGGAACATACGTCTACCTTCTGGACGGAACCGCCCAGACGAATTCCTTTCTGGTGGAGTTGATCCTGGGTGTGATTGTCCCATGGGTGATGCTGCTTTGCCCGGCGGTCAGACGTTCGCGGCGGGCGCTTTTCATCGCCTGTACCATGATCGTGGGCGGGGTTCTGCTCAACCGCATCAACGTCTTTATCGTCGGATTTACCTCCAGGCTTTCCGACGGAAGCTATTTTCCATCTGTCAGTGAAATCCTGGTCACCGTAGGCTTGATATCCGGTTTGATGTTCATCTACCGGGTTCTTGTGACTTATCTGCCCGTTTTGAGCGGTGCGCATCAGGAGGTGTCTTCATGATGAAAACCCTGGATCGGGCGCGTACAAAGCGCGTTGCCGCATTGGTATTGCTGGCCTTTGCCCTGGTGGCCCGTACGGCTGCCCCGGCCCCGGCCGCCGCCAAGGCCGAAAAGCTGTCTCCGCCGCAAGGCTGGGTGGCACCGGACCGGCAACGGGCGATCGAGCGGGCCCATGAGAATGTCCCCTTTGTCAGCCAAGTAAAGGACGAGTGCTTCGTTTGCCGCCAGCAGAGGCTGCGCAACGAAGGTTACGGTATCGACGATATCACCGATGCCTGTTTCCTGCTGGACAGCCCCATAATCAAGAAGCGGTCCGACCAGTACATGCCGGTGCGCTTCATGCACAGCAAACATGCCGCCGCCCTGAACGATTGCACCGTCTGCCACCACCTGCGGCCGGCAGACCCCCAGGGCAAGGAGACCAGCCGCTGCGTGGCTTGCCACCGGCAGGCCTTCGATCCCCGTCATCCCGACAGGGTCGGGCTCAAGGCGGCCTACCATCTGCGCTGCATCGGCTGCCACGAACAGATGCACAAGGGGCCGGTGGACTGTCTGGGATGTCACGACAAGAATGTCCCCGACCACAACCGGCTCGTCGAATTGCCGGATCACCCCAAACCTTCCCAGGTCACTGTCGAATGCCTGCGCTGCCACAAGCGGCAGGGCCGGGAAATGCTGAAGACCGCCCACTGGCTGTGGCGCGGCAATTCGGCCTATACCATGGGCCGGCGCAAGGAGGTTCAAAGCGGCAAAGGCACCAATGCCGTCAACAACTTCTGAGTGAGCATCATCAGCAACGAGGCTCGTTGCACAAGTTGTCACGCAGGCTACGGATGGAAAGACAAAAATTTCGACTTCAAAGACATGACCAAAATCGATTGCCTGGTGTGCCATGACACCACCGGCACGTACAGGAAGATACCCACCGGCGCCGGCATGCCGGACCCCAAGGTCGACCTGGTAAAGGTGGCCAAAAACGTGGGCCACAGCTCGAGGGCCACCTGCGGCAAGTGCCATTTCAACGGCGGCGGGGGCGAGGCCATCAAGCATGCCGATCTGTCAAGGCAGCTGCTTTATCCCGGCCGCGACTGCGACGTCCACATGGGCGGCTACGATTTCCGGTGCAGCTACTGTCACAAGACCCGCAACCACAAGATAGCCGGCCGCAGCTCTTCGGTGGCCGTGGTGGAAGGGATCAAGAACTGTGAAGACTGCCATACTTCCCAGCCCCACAGCTGTAACAGTCTGCTCGATCCCCACCTGAACAAGCACTGCAAGACCATTGCCTGTAACACCTGCCATTCTCCCCTGTATGCCAAGTGCAAGCCCACCAAGGTCTGGTGGGACTGGTCCAAGGCCGGCGATAAAAAACGCAAGGCCCGCAAGGACAAGTACGGCATGCCGGATTATCACTGGAAAAAGGGAGAGTTCAAGTGGGTCGAATCCGGCAAGCCGGTCTATGCCTGGTTCAACGGCTATACCAAGCGGGTGCTGCTGAAAGACAAGATCGATCTTGACGCCGATCATATCGACCTGACCGCTCCGGTAGGCTCCATCAAGGACCCCAACGCCAAGATCACCCCCTTCAAGCTGATGAAAGGGATCCAGGGGGCGGACGCCCAGTACGGCTACCTGCTGGTGCCTCATCTTTTTCCCCGCGGCAAGGATGACAAGACCGCCTACTGGAAGAATCTGGACTGGGACAAGGCCTTTGCCGACGGCATGAAGACTGCCGGCATACCATACAGCGGCAAGTACAAGTGGGTGGAAACCTGGATGTACTGGCGGGTGGAGCATGAAGTGATGCCGGCCGACAAGGCCCTGGGTTGCGTGAAGTGCCATGAAAGTCTCAAGGGCCCGCGCAGTTGTGACCGCTGCCACCAGGACGGCCGCAGTGAAAAGTACAGGAAGCTGGCCTTTCAGGGGATCGACTTCCGCGAGCTCAAGCTCAAGGGCAGGGACGTGGAGCACCTGATCGACACCACCGATTATGTCGACTTCAAGGCCCTGGGCTACAAGGGAGACCCCATAATATACGGCGGCCGCTTCAAGAGAATGCCCATGGGATACAAGGCCGAGGACTGTAAATAGAGGCCCTTTTCTGCAACCAAAAGCGGCGGGGAGGCAAAGATCCTTCCCGCCGCTTTCTGTTTCCTGTCAACCGGAATTGAAACCCTAAACCCGGCCTTGGCGACCTGCGGGTTTTAGAAATTGAAAACCGTGTCCAGTTCTTCGTCGCTTACCGCAAAGGTCACGTTGTGGGGCGCCAGGGGCTCTTTCTTGAAGTAGTCCGGCAGCCGGTCGTGCTTGCTGGTGAACCCTGCGGCGGCATTGAAGGCCCGCTCGGTTCTGAGGACCGATTTGCCCAGTTCGGCCACGTCGTCGGCGGTCAGGGGCTGGCCGTTGAAAGCCGAGATAAGGTCGAGCAGCGCCTGGAATGTCTCCGGCTGATCCATTACGGCAAAAGCGATGAAAAGGCACATGCCGGTGGAATCGATGGCCGCGGTGGTGATCTGCAGGTTGCGCGAAAGTTCCACCTGCCCTTCGGGCTTGAGGGGATCCACGCTGCCGCCCACACCCAGGATGTTGGTGGCCACGGCGTAGCCGGCGGTATGGTCGGCCCCCATGGGGGTGGTGGCGTAGGTGACGGCAACTCCCTGGACGGCCCGCGGATCGTAAGCCGGCATGGACTGGCCCTTGACCACCGGTACCCGCTCGACACCGAAGACCTTGCCGGTAACGGCCGCGCCGCTGCCGAGAATCCTTCCCAGCGGGGTTCCCTGGCCGACTTCCTTGACCAGGCCGATGGCGGCCTCGGCATCGCCGAACTTGGCCAGTCCGGCTTCCATGGCCACGGCGATGGTGGCGCCCATCTCGATGGTGTCCAGCCCGAAATCGTCGTCCAGCCGGTCCAGCATGGCGATGGCGTCCAGGTCGTCGATGCCGCAGTTGCCCCCGTGGGCCCAGACGGTTTCGTATTCGGGCTGCTTGGTCAGGTAGTTGCCGTTTTTGTCGTAGAAGGTGCCCGAGCAGCGGATAACACAACCCCGGTGGCAGCCCAGGGTGGCCGAGCCCTCACCGCCGCGGCTGTTTTCCAGCTCGGCCTGGGCCTCTCCCGAAATCTTGGACGCACCCTCGAACTGTCCCTTTGAAAAATTGCGGGTGGGATAAGCCCCGGCTTCGTTGATGACGTTGGTCAGCACGTTGGTGCCGTAGGCCGGCAGCCCCTGTCCGGTGACGGCATGGCTCTTGAGCCCGGCCACGAAAGCCTTGTTGGCTTCGCGGAACTTGTCCGGATCCTTGGGCTTGCGGGCGCTGCAGCCGGCATCGTCCACCACGATCACCTTGACACCTTTGGAACCCATGACCGCGCCTACTCCGCCCCGGCCGGCGTGGCGGGTGGGCCGCTGCTCCATGTCGGTAAAGGCGATGGAGGCGGCCGACAGTTTCATCTCGCCCGCCTGGCCGATGGAGATGCAGCTCACCTTGTCTCCGTAAAGCTTGTTCATCCTGGCAACCGTGTCGTAGTTGCCCAGCATCTTAAGATCGTCGGCCGGCTCGACCTTGACCCCGTCTTTGTCGATGACGATTTTATACAGCTTGTCACCGGCCGGCTTGCCTTCCAGAACGATGGCGGCGTAGCCCAGCCGGGCCAGCATCTGGGAGGGCTGACCGCCGGAGTTGGCCTCCTTGATGCCTCCGGTCAGGGGGCTTTTGCAGCCCACCGAGATTCGGCCCGACATGGCGGCCTGGGAGCCGCTGAGCATCCCCGGCGCTATGATCAGCTTGTTCTCGGCTGACAGGGGATGACAGGTGGGAGGGACTTCCTTGGCCACGATGGTGGAGGTCATGGCCCGTCCGCCCAGCCCGGCGTAGTTACCCAAAGGTTCGGTCTTGATCTCCGGGCCGCTTGGCCCGCCCATGTTGATACGCAGGATTTTGTCCATGATGCTATCCTCCCCTGTTTTTTGGTTGGGTTCTCAAATTGGATCGAATTCTGCTGATTTGCAAAGCCAAGGACGGCAATGGTCGTTTCAGGTAACCGCATTTTCCGTGTGCTTTTACCCGAACTGTCGGAGCTATGCCGGACTCCTGTTTCAATCGATCCCGCCGGACGGGGACCGATTTAAGCCTCCCCCTTTGGGGTGGTGGTCTGTTACTCCATATGAATGTTAGTATGGGTAATCGGCGGTCGTGTCAAGCAAAACCGGAAATGACGGCAGCGGGCGGGAGAAAGGCTCCGCCGCGGCCGCCCCGCGGACGGCCGTGGCGGAAAATATCGTCAGCTGTGTTTTTTGGCAAAGGTTTCCATGAAATCGATCAGGGCTTCCACTGCCTCCGGGGAAATCGCATTGTAGATGGAGGCCCGGCACCCGCCCACCGAGCGGTGCCCCTTGAGACCTCCCAGGCCGTTTTCGAGGGCCTGGGCCACAAACTTCTGTTCAAGTTCTTCTGAGGGCAGCCGGAAAGTCACGTTCATCAGCGAGCGGCTGTCTTTGTCGGCGGTGGGGCGGTAAAAATCGCCGGAGTCCATGAAACCGTAGAGCAGTTCTGCCTTGCGGCGGTTGATGGCCGCCATCTTTTCCAGGCCGCCGATGGTTTCTTCCAGCCATTTCAGGACCAGCTGGACGGTGTAGATGGCAAAGCAGGGCGGGGTGTTGAACATGGAGTTTTTCTGCACATAGGTGGAGTACTTCAGCATGGTGGGCAGGTCGTCTCCGGCCAGGTCGAGCAGGTCCTGGCGGACGATCACCATGCAGACTCCGGCCGGCCCCATGTTTTTCTGGGCCCCGGCATATATCAGGCCGAACTTTTCCACATCGATGGGCCGGGAGAAGATGTCCGACGACATGTCGGCCACCAGGGGAACGCCGCCTGTGTCGGGAAACTCGGCCCACTGGGTTCCCTTGATGGTGTTGTTGGATGTTATGTGAACGTAGGTGGCCTCGGGATCGAACTCTATCTGCCGGGGGATATAAGCAAAGTTGCGATCTTCGGACGAAGCCGCCACCCGGATGTTCTTGCCCTGGATCTCGGCCTCTTTGATGGCCTTGGTGGACCATGTGCCGGTGTTGACGTAGTCCGCCTTGCGGCCGGCGTTCAGGAAATTCATCGGCACCATGCAGAACTGCATGCTGGCGCCGCCCTGGCAGAAAAGGACGTGGAAACGGTCGTCCAGACCGAGCAGGCGCTTGGCGCGGGCCACGGCATCGTTGATGACCTGGTCGAACCACTTGGAGCGGTGGCTGATCTCCATGATGGACATTCCGGAACCGGCGAAATCCAGCAGTTCTTCCTGAATCTGCTCCAGGACTTCCAGGGGAAGGGCCGCCGGGCCCGGATTGAAGTTGTGGATGCGGTTTGGCTTCATGTATACCTCCCTGATGTTTGAAGACATGGGCCGGCCGAACGGTGTTCGCAGGCAGACAAACATAAGACGTTACTTCTACCACCAGCTGGCGTAATGTCAAACAGGAATCATGATGGCGTTGCAGTCGGCGCCGTATCCGCGGTGCGCTTTGCCCGGCGGGGAGCCGGGGAGCATTTCACCTGCGCCCGTGTGGCCGGGAAAATGTTTCAACGGCGGATCCGGCGGTTTACTTGACAGCCGGGCCAACTTTCTGCGAAACCATCCATTAGCTTGAACATCTTGTCATGGCATCAATATCATTGGAGAGGCAAATGAGACTAAAACCCGTCACTTATCCTTCTGCGGAGGCCGAAAAGCGCCTGTCCCGGATCGCGGGCCGGGGGCCGGGATTCAGAAAGAAGGACCTGGCCGCCGTGAGCCGTTTCCTGGATGCTGTCCGCAGGCAGGGAGATCAGGCCCTGGTGGATTATACCCGCCGGTTCGACAGCCCGGATTTTACGGCGGAACGGATAAGGGTGGACCGGTCCGAATGGGACAGGGCCGTAAGATCTGTCGAGCCTTCTTTTTCCCGGGCCCTCAACCGGGCCGCCCGCCAAATAGCCGCTTTTCACCGCCGCCAGCTGCAGTCTTCATGGATGGACAACCCCCGGCCCGGTGTTCTTCTGGGCCAGATGGTCAGGCCGGTGGAGGCGGCCGGGGTCTACGTGCCCGGCGGCAGGTCCGGCGAAACACCCCTGGTTTCCTCGGTTCTGATGGGTGCCATTCCGGCTAAGATCGCCGGCGTTACCCGGATAGTAATGGCCACTCCGCCGGCGGCAGACGGCAGTGTCAGCCCCTACCTGCTGGCCGCGGCCCGCAAAGCCGGGGTGGACGAGGTCTACCGGGTCGGCAGCGCCTGGGCCATCGGAGCTTTGGCCTACGGTACCGAGACCATAGCCGGGGTCGACGTGGTGGTGGGGCCGGGAAACATTTTCGTTACTCTGGCCAAGAAGCTGGTAGCAGGGACCGTGGGCATCGACATGGTCGCAGGACCCAGCGAGATCCTGGTTATTGCCGACAAGACGGCCCGGCCCGAATACGTGGCCGCCGACCTGCTGTCCCAGGCCGAACACGACCAGATGGCATCGGCGGTCCTGGTTACCGACAGCCCCGAACTTGCCCGGGCCGTCTCCCGGCAGCTGCCCGCCCAGCTGGAGAGCCTTCCCCGGCGGCAGACAGCCGCGGAGGCTCTCAGACGATACGGCGGTATTTTCACCGTTTCCGGCCTTGGCCGGGCCGTTGAGCTTGCCAACCGGATCGCGCCCGAACACCTGGAGCTGATGATAGCAGACCCCTATGAGCATCTGGCGCGGCTCAGGCATGCCGGAGCGGTTTTTATCGGATCTCACAGCCCGGAGCCCATGGGCGATTATGTCGCCGGCCCCAACCACGTGCTGCCGACCGCTTCCACGGCCCGTTTTTCGTCCGCCCTGTCGGTGGAGGTTTTCATGAAAAAGACGAGCATAATCGATTATTCCGAGGCCGCTTTCAGACGGGAGGCGCCTCACGTGGCGGCCCTGGCGGCCAGGGAGGGTCTCGAGGCCCACCGCCGGGCGGTTACCATCAGGATGAAAGACAACAGGAGGAAATCGTGACGGCCATAGATTTGCGTTCGGACACGGTGACCCAGCCGACAGAAGCCATGCGCCGGGCCATGGCTGCCGCCGAAGTGGGCGATGATGTCTTTAAGGAAGATCCGACCGTAAGGCGGCTGGAGGAAAAAGCAGCCCGGGTCACCGGCAAGCAGGAAGCCCTGTTCGTCTGCAGCGGCACCATGGCCAACCTGGTCTGCCAGCTATGCCACTGCGGCCGGGGAGACGAGATGATCCTCGGCGACCAGTCCCATGTTTTTTACTACGAACAGGGAGGCTCGGCCGCCGTGGGCGGTATTCATCACCGCACGGTGCCCAACCTGCCCGACGGAACCATGGACCTTGAAGCTGTTGCCGCGGCCGTCCGGCCCGACGACGTCCATTTTCCCCGCAGCCGGCTGGTGATCGTGGAAAACACCCACAACCGCTGCAGCGGAATGCCTGTCGATGCGGGCTACATGGGCCGCCTGAAAGAATTGGCGGAAAAAAACGGCCTTGCCGTCCACGTGGACGGGGCCCGCATCTTCAATGCCGCCGCGGCCCTGGAAACCACGGTGGAGGAGCTGGTCAGGGATGCCGATTCGGTTTCTTTCTGCCTGAGCAAGGGGCTTGGGGCTCCGGCCGGATCGCTGGTCTGCGCGGACAGTGATTTCATTGCCGAGGCCCGGCGGGTCCGCAAGGTACTCGGTGGCGGTATGCGCCAGACAGGTGTGCTGGCCGCCGCGGGCCTGGTGGCCCTGGAGGAGATGAAGGACCGTTTGGCAGAAGACCACGCCAATGCCCGCCGGCTGGCCGAGGCCCTGGCTAAAGCAGAAGGGCTGTCTGTCGACCTGGAGCGGGTCCGGACCAACATGGTCTACGTCAACATCGATCCCCGCAGGGGGCCTGCCTCCAGGTTCGTGGAGCTGCTGGCAAAGCGGGGGGTTCTCGTTTTCGCCACCGGGGCCGAACAGATCCGGGCGGTGACCCATCACCCCCTGACAGGCGGTGACATGGACCGGGCGGCCCGAGCGTTTGCCGCCGCCGCCGGTGATATGTAAAGCTGCTTTGACAGGAGCGGCCGGCCGGTTTATCCTGAAAGGGTCCGATTATCACCAAACACGGTCACTAAGGCTGAGCCATGGCGACAGAAACTCCTGCCGGCGAAAAGATGCCCGCCGTTCTCGTAGTCGATGACGAGAAGGAGATAGGCCTGCTCCTGCAGAACGCTTTGCAGCGGGAGGGCTTTGACTGTCAGTGCGCCTTCAGCGGCTTACAGGCCCTGGCCATGATGGACAAAAAGGCCTACGACGTGGTTGTCACCGATATCAAGATGCCGGGAATGGACGGCCTCAGCCTGTGCCGCAAGATCAGATCGGCTTACGATTCCGACGTCATGGTTCTGACAGGATTCGGTCTGGATTTCACCTACGAGCAGATCATCTCCATGGGTGCTGCCGATTTTCTGGTCAAGCCGGTGAGCAACAGCGAGCTTGCCGCGCGGGTGAAAAGGATTCTGGCCGAACGGCGTTCGCGTTCCGGGCGGCTGGAGGCCCTGGCCGAGCTGCGGCAGCAGCTGGAAAAGTTCCGGCGGGCCATGGAAGGCATAGTCCAGGCCATGTCGGTGGCGGTGGAGATGCGCGACCCGTACACTGCCGGGCACCAGCAGAGGGTGGCTGAACTTGCCGGGGCGATCGCCCGCGAGATGGGCCTGGACCGGGAGACGGTTTACGGCCTGGAGATGGCCAGCCGCATTCACGACCTGGGCAAGATCACCGTGCCGGCCGAGATCCTGTCAAAGCCCGGCCGGCTTTCCGGACTGGAATACGAGTTGATCAAGAATCACGTCCGGGCCGGATACGACATCCTCAAAGAGATCGAATTTCCCTGGCCCATTGCCCAGATAATCCTCCAGCATCATGAAAGACTCGACGGTTCCGGGTATCCCGGCGGCCTGGAAGGCGATGCAATTCTGCCCGAGGCCCGTATCCTGGCCGTTGCCGACGTGTTTGAAACCATAGCTTCCCATCGTCCGTATCGTCCTTCCCTGGGAGTCCGCAAGGCCCTGGCCGAACTGGCCGAAGGGCAGGGGGTGCGGTACGATTCAGACGCGGTCAAGGTTTGCCTCATGCTGGTGCGCGACAAGGGCTTTGTGTTCAGGCGCAACTGGATAAAAACAGACAAGCCGGCCCTGCCGCTTGGCTGAAGGCATGTCTCAGGTTGGACTTTCAGGGACGATAATGATATTTGAACACAGATCGGTAATTTGAATGTTATGTCTGCTTTCAGCCTGTAATCGGTTGTATTATGCTTGAATGGTTCAAATATCGTCCTGCCCTGCCGTCCCTGGGGCGTTTTGCGCTCAGTCCCTACAAAATACGCTTTGCGCTCGACGGCCTGATCCTGGGTGTCGACAACCTGCGCCATGACGTCAACCTGAGTCCCACCTTCTGCAGCGCCACTTCCAGGATCGCCTCCAGGTTGATTCTGCGTCATCTGGGAATGGAACGTCAGGCTTCGTCCGGCGGGCAGGAGGGCTGGCTGAAACAGGTCGAGGACTACAAGCAGCTTTATCGACAAATGATGCGTGATGCCATCGACCAGGCCAAGGGCAGGGATCAGCTCCAGGTCGAATGCCTGGCCCAGACTGCCATCATCAAGATGCTTGCAGGGGAGGTAAAGCAACAGTATGATGATCTGGTGCGGCGCCTGAAATCGGCGGTGCGCAAATCTGATCTGGCCGTTCACAACGATGTTACCGAAACTCCCAAGCTTAAAGAAAGGCTGAGCCGCGTTCTTCAGCTGCGGCCCCAGGTGCTGCTGTCCGTGGGCACGGAGCTGGCCGGTTACCTGGCCGACGTCCAGCAGGAAGACCTTCGTGAGGCCCGGGAAGCGGTTTTCGGGCCCTGTTTTGGTTTTGCTGTCGATATCCTCCGCAACCCTTTGCTGTTTGCCGAAAATCCTTACAACGATTTTTTCATGCTGGCCGAGTACGACCTTAACCTGGGCCGCCGGATAGAAGATCCGGACAAGTACGATTCCCTGCTGGCGCTGATCCAGGAACTGCTCGGCCGGCTGGATGTGTCCGGGTCCGGCCAGGAGGATGTGCCGGTTGACCGCCGCCTCCGGGACTCCGAACTGGAAGAATACGGCCGCAAAAAAGTTGCCGAAAGACGCAAGCAGATAGACCGCCTGCTGCGCAATCTGGACAACATAGACCGTCTGTTCGATTGGGAAACCACCCGTGACAAACTGAACGAAATGAAACGCAGCAGGGAAGAACGGGAAGCCATAGCAGAGGTCAAAGCCCTGATGAAGGATCAGCGCAGGCTTCTGAATTATTTCTACCGCCAGTTTCGCCGCCGGGCGCTTGTGCAGCGTATAGCGGCGGCCTATCTTATGCAGCCCGAATACAAGAAGTACTGCCCGCCCCTGGTCCCCCAGCAGATAATGCAGTATATGATTTCATCGCGCGGGCGCAAGGCCGTCAAACAGCGTCTCAAACGGCTCAAGAAACTCTACGGACGCAGTTTCAATCTCAGGCCGCTGAACAGGAAGACCAAGCTGCTCCAGCAACTTACGGCGGCCGAGCAGCGCCGCTTTCTGCTGCGGTTCCTGAACGCCTTTTGCCGCCTGCACCGCGATCTGCGCAATTTCGAGCTGATCAGGGAAGCCATGGAGAGGGTGAACCTGCTGAACGAAGAAAAGCTGCTCAGCCTGTCGCGTGAAAACAACACGCTCTATGAGTTTTTGCTGCCCCACGAACAGAGCACCGAGGAAGCGCCCATCATCAATCACGTGGTGATCAAGGCCGATGTGCGGGGATCCACCGATCTTACATACAGGATGAACAAGCAGGGAATGAACCCGGCCACTTATTTCAGCCTCAATTTTTTCGATCCCATCTCGCAGATCCTGTCCGAGTACGACGCTGTCAAGGTTTTCATCGAGGGCGATGCCATAATCCTGTCGATCTTCGAGCGCCGGAACCGGCCGGCCGACTGGTACAGCGTGGCCCGCGCCTGCGGGGTGGCCCTGAACATTCTGATGATAATCGGCCGCTGCAACGAGAACAACAGGCGCCACCGTCTGCCGGTGCTGGAGCTGGGGCTGGGTATAAGCCACCTGGACAAAGCCCCCACCTTCCTTTTCGACGGCAACAACCGCATCATGATATCTTCGGCCATCAACCAGGCCGACCGCCTGTCGGGATGCGCCAAGCAGGCCCGCAGGATCATCCGCAAGAACACCACCCCGTTCAACCTCTTCGTTTTTCAGACGGCAAGCGATGAAGAGATGGCCGCCACCCGCGACGATCTTTTTCTGCGTTACAACGTCAACGGCATCGAGCTGAACCAGGCGGGGTTCGAGAAGCTTTCCCGCGAGATCGACCTGAAGATGATCAAGGGCAGCGTTCCCGACCTGCACACCAAGAAGGTCAATCTCTATACCGGCCGTTTCCCCACCAAGTCGGGCCGCTTCCAGCGCCTGGTGATCCGCGAGGCCCAGGTTCCGGTCGTCGATCCTGCCGATCTGCGGGTAAAACGCATCACATCCCGCAAGTACTACGAAGTGTGCACCCATCCCCTTTTGTACAAGCTGGCCCGCAGCAAGGCCTACTGAGAAGACAGGTTGCGGCAAACACCCGGCTTTTTGTTTCAGCCCTGATTCAGTGGGCTGTGCCGCCGTCCGCGCCGGTCGGAGGGCTGCGGCGCTTTTCTTGGCAGAACCGTCCTTTTATTGACGGGCGAGGCCCTTGCAGATGTTTATCTGTTGGAAATGATAGAACTGTCTGAATTCCGTCTGATCATTTTTGATATGACGGCTTCAGTGTAGTTCAATGATGGAATGTTGCCGAGAATATCTTTCCGGATCTGTACCGTCAGAGAACTCAATGACTCGTGAAGCTGTGTCATGTCGCCAGCGAAGCTGTTGTCGGCAGATATTTTTCTGATGACCTCCAGAAAAGAGTGATATTCGTCGATTACTTCCGGCGAAGCGATAATGGCCAGTTTATGAGTGATGAACTGAAGCCTTATGATCTCTTTATCGGTAAAACCTTCTTTAAGCGACATCTCTTCCAGAAGATCGAATAACTGTTGGTAGATGGAGTTTTTTAGTTCGATATGCCGGATATTCTGTTCTTTTTCTATCTCCACTTCCGTCTGCTTGTTCAATAACAATGCCGTTATAAAAATAGTGGCCAGCGTTCCCAAAATAATGAGGACTATCTCTTGAGTAAAAGGCATGCTGTCGGTGACATGATAGGCAAATCGCAGAAAAGCATAGCCGGTTATCAAGGTTAACAGCGACAGAAGCAAGTAGATAATATTCTTAGAACTGGTAGACAACTATTTCCCTCCGTATATTCCGAATGCCGTCAAGGCGGCTATCGACATTTGCATGTAATATTTAAGCCTTATACGCCCGGCAGATTCTTTTGCTGCCGGAAGATGATTGCCCACGCGTATTGTCAGTCCTTCAAGTCGATCCAAGCGGTTTTTCTTTTGGCGCTCATGGGCACCGGAGACCGTATCATTTGGCACACATAATGTCTAACGGTTTTATTGGATGTAATAATAAGCAGTTATGCCTGTATCGCTACCGTCTTGCAAAAAGCGGTCGAGGCCGGCGCATGTCGGGTCTCGATGCCGGTGACGGGCCGGTTGGCAGGTGCGGGCCGGCAGGCCGGTTCCGCGCAGGGCAGGGGTCGGATTGGGCCATGGGCCGGAGCAGTCCGAAGAAAGCGCCGGTGCCCGAACATCAGCAAGGGACAGGTTCGTAAAAACTCGTGTCACTTTACATATGTTTACCCGGTCAGGTAATCCGGATAACGGATGTTGTCTCCATGTCTATATTTTGATCAGTTTTTCCAGTAAGATATCTTCCACATTCCTTCTGGAGTCAACAATAGCCAATATATACACGGTCCTTTTATGTATCCTGTACATCACTCTCCAGGGAGAAATTACTAATTCGCGATATAGCGAAATGCCTTGTTCAATTAGCTCAGGAATGTGACGACCACGTTGAGGTGAATAATTTAAAGTCTCTACCTGTTTTTTTAACTTGGCAAGTATGGTTTTGGCTGTCAGGGGGTTGCTTTGAGCTATGTATTCTACTATTTTCTCAAGGTCGGAAGCGGCAGATTTGGTCCAAAATACTTGGTATTCTGCATCCTCTGTCATGGTAATTTCTCTTGAGCTTTTTCAAAGACTGCCTCGCTGGGCATAATATCGTCATTTTTTATTTCTTCTTCTGAAATAGAAAGAATCTTTAATATCCCGATGGCATTTCTCATGTTTTCATAACTTTGAGGGTCTTGTAACACTGCTTTGGGCTCGCCGTTTTGAGTAATAATTACAGGCCGGTGGGTATCATTTACGTATTTCAGCAAATCAGCCGCTTTGGCCTTCAAATAACTGACCGGTCTTATGTCCTGTGAGATGTTCATTTTATTTCCTCCAGTCTTTTTATGGTACCAAATTAAGACTGGATGTCAACCGGACTTCGACAGTGATAGGCACATTTTATCCATCCAGAGGCTCTAAGCTGTCGAAATCATTCATTGCAGCCTTGTCCAACGGTCAGAACACATAGGCACACGAATATTGAAAAGCTGCTTGACAG